>VTLG01012583.1_pt1 | contig 11557 bp, 14 predicted proteins | sample 4694571 | NCBI WGS metagenome assembly VTLG01 (sample SAMN12604809, study PRJNA352737) | marine metagenome | biome: ENVO:00000447; feature: ENVO:00000209|ENVO:00000569|ENVO:01000036; material: ENVO:00002151; isolation source: viral sequences binned using virsorter ... | reverse complement strand
AAATAAATTTTAATTAAGTCTGTGAGGGGATCGGTTATCGATACTATTTGCATGGTAGTTATAGTGGGGTTATCTTAGTGAGACTATATAGGTATGGAGTAATCACCATGGCAAGAGCTAAGAAGGGTAAGGATGGGGTAACAGACAAACAGAGATTATTCTGCCATCTACACGCAACCTGCGGGTATAGCTTGTATAAGAGCTATTCAGAGGCATTCGACTCAGAGAATATGAAAGAAGCGACTATAAGGCGAGAGGCTTCTAAGCTCATCGCTAATAACCCCGCTATAGCCACACTATGCGAACGGCTATCCATGGAGAAACAGAGGATCGCACATAGCCAAGCACTGACACAGTCAGTCTCAGACAGAGATAGGGTGCTATCCAAGCTACGTCACTACACTGACAATGCCGAATCTGAAGCCAATGCCATACGAGCCACAGTTGAGCTAGGGCGAACCTGTAACGTGTTCACTGATACTGTCGAGATTAAATCGGAGAGGAGTAGTGAAGATATTATGCAGGAGCTACAGACTAAACTAGACCAGCTCACTGCCATGCCAACCGAAGAAGCCGACCAAGTCCACTAGTGAATACACTTGACCCCTCAATAGAATGATACCTGATACCTCTATAGTGTGATACCTGATACCTAATAGAGTGACACATGATACCTCAATAGCCTAACACCTGACCCCTTTACCCCACCCCCCCCGATGCACAGATGACTACGCTATGCTATACACAGTATTCCACACAAACGATTTTGTAATCTGACCCTTTTTACACAATAGATCGATAGGTTCACAGACCTATAAAAATTTTTTGCAAAAATCTGAAGGTGAGGGGTTATGCTGTGCCACTGTTGACACACGATCTGTCAAGAGGCATCATATGCTACAATTATCCTAGCTATGTCTAGAACGTACTACTAGTACATTCTAGTTAGTATGTACTAGAAACCCCCCTTTGGTGGGGGGTTTAGCTTAAGATGGTCATAGCTAGTATGTACTAGGGGGATAATTGAATCTTACAGAATTAAATATTACCGACTCTCAGAAAGAACAACTCAAGAAGCTGCCTGTTGAAGAGCAAAATAGTTTCTTAGCGTTGTTTGAGGAATTAGAAGTAGTTCGTTCCCGTGAGCAGTCAAGGGTAAGTTTTATCGATTTTGTGAAAGGTATGTGGCCTGCGTTTATTGATGGTGAGCATCATAAGATTATGGCTGATGCTTTCGAGCGTATTGCTCGTGGTGAGTTAAAGCGGTTAATAGTGAATATGCCGCCCAGACATACTAAGTCGGAGTTTGCCAGTTATTTACTCCCTGCTTGGTTTTTGGGGCAGTTCCCCGAAAAGAAGGTTATCCAGACGGCCCACACTGCGGAGCTGTCAGTGGGTTTCGGCAGAAAGGTTCGTAACCTTGTCGATGATGATGATTTTAAAAAGGTTTTCCCAGAGCTGGCGCTGAGGGCTGACTCGAAAGCGGCTGGGAGATGGAGTACCAACAAAGGTGGTGAATACTTCGCTATCGGTGTTGGTGGAGCTGTTACTGGTAAAGGTGCTGACCTGCTCATCATTGATGACCCCCATAGTGAACAGGAAGGACAGAGTGCTGACCCCGCTGTGTTCGATAAGACATACGACTGGTACACTTCTGGCCCTCGCCAGCGACTACAACCGGGAGGAGCGATTGTTATCGTGATGACACGATGGCATATGCGCGACCTCACCGGAAAGATTATTAAAGCATCTACCCAGCGAGAAGGGATGGATGATTGGGAAGTGATTGAATTCCCTGCGGTTTTTAACGAACGCACCAGTGAAGAAAAAGCTTTATGGCCTCAGTTCTGGCAGTTACCTGAACTGATTGCCTTACGCAACGAGCTACCTTCCTCGAAGTGGATGGCTCAGTACCAGCAGAATCCTACCTCTGAGGAGGGTGCGCTGGTTAAGCGTGAGTGGTGGCAGATATGGGAAGAAGACCATCCGCCCCATTGTGACTTTGTCATTCAGTCTTGGGATACCGCATTTCTTAAGACACAACGATCTGACTACTCTGCCTGTACTACATGGGGAGTTTTCTACCTTCCAGACGATAATGGCGTAACACAGGCCAATATTATTCTTCTGGATGCCTACAAGGAACGACTGGAGTTTCCAGAGCTTAAGCGTACCGCTTACGAGATGTATACCGAAGTACAGCCCGATGCTTTCATTGTAGAAGCCAAGGCGACAGGTATGCCGCTGATCTTTGAGCTACGGGCTATGGGTATTCCTGTTTCTGAATTCACACCCTCACGGGGTAACGATAAGATCGCTAGGGTTAACTCCGTAGCTGATCTGTTTGCCTCAGGAATGGTGTGGTGTCCAGAGACCCGCTTTGCGGAGGAAGTGATGGATGAATTTGCCTCCTTCCCCGCAGGTGAACACGATGACCTAGTAGACTCATCTACTCAGGCATTGATTAGATTTAGAAAGGGAGGCTTTATACGACTAGCCTCTGATGAGCCAGACGAACCCAAATACCATCGAACAGCAGATTATTATTGAGGTGATCTATGCCCAGCAAATTTAACAGTACGGCCAAGAAACCCGGTAAGGCCGTTAAAAAAGCCTACAATCGCGGCGGAAAGATGCGAAGAAACCTTCGGGATGAAGAAGCCAGAGTAATTGGTAGGCAGGACGATGCGGCTGATGAGCTGCGTAGGGTTAAGGCTCGCAGACCTAAAGATGCTGCTGAGCGCAGAGACAAGAAATCTGAAACCCGCCGAGTGTCTGCTAGAGAGCGGGATGCTCGTGATGAGATGGATAGGCTGCGCAGAAAGGCTGTGGGTCTGGGTATGAAGAAAGGCGGCAAGACTAAGAAGCAAGGTTACAACGACAAGCTAGATGAGTCTTTGGGAGCCAGAAATAAAACTAAAGGAAAACAGTCACTTAAGTCTAGACGCAAAGAAAGTGAAGGCATGGAGAAAGCAATGGGTCGCAGAAAGTATGCGGCTGTAGGCACAATGGACAAGGATGGTCGGAAAGTTTCTAAGCCCAAGAAGGCTGCACCGAAGAAGACTGCTGCGAAGAAAGCTAAGCCTAAAGCGGGTACAGCTAAAGGAGCCAAAGGGTTATCTAATAAGATTTCTCAGCATAAGCGTATGGCGATGGGTGAGAATGTCCTGACTGGCAAGATGATCAAGAAAGCCAAAGGTGGCAAGATTACTAAGACCAAGGCTCCGAAACGTGCGCCAGCAACCACTGGTGTAAGACTTAACATGGGCGCTCCCAAGAGCAAGACAATCAATGCTCGCGGAATGGGGGCTGCTATCAAGGGCGGTCAATTCAGGACTAACACTTAGTGGCTATTGAAAAATCCTATTATACCAATGGTGAAGCTCCTCCTATGGAAGAAGAGTTAGTCATTGAAGTAGAGAACCCTGACTCGGTTACTGTATCTACTGATGACATGATGATGAAGATGGACTTTGATGAAGAAGCCCAAACGCCTAATCATTATGACAACCTAGTAGATTTCATGGATCAGTCTGAGCTAGATACGCTCGGTAGTGAGCTTGTGGGTTTATACAAAGCTGATCATGAAAGTAGAGCTAAGTGGGAAGAGTCATACGTCAAAGGACTTGATCTGCTAGGGATGCGTTTTGAAAACAGAACAACCCCTTGGGACGGAGCCTGCGGCGTGTTTCATCCGCTGCTGAGTGAAGCCGTTGTCAGGTTCCAATCTCAAACGATTATGGAAATCTTTCCAGCCAGCGGCCCAGCTAAGACAGCGATTGTAGGGGCTTTGACTGAGCAAAAGGTAAAACAGGCTGAACGTGTTCAAGAGTATCTTAACTACTTAATGACCACGAAGATGACCGAGTATCGCACCGAAACCGAAAAGCTTTTGTTTTCTTTGCCTATTGCAGGCTCTGCTTTTAGAAAAATCTATTTTGATCAAACACTTGGGCGACCCTGCTCTATGTTTGTTCCAGCAGAAGACTTTGTCGTTAACTACGGTACAGCCGATTTAGAAACAGCAGAGCGTTGCACCCATGTGATGAAGATGGAAGCTAACGATGTGTTGAAATTGCAGCAAAGTGGCTGGTATGCAGACATCGAACTGCCTGCCCCTGCACCGGATACCACGGAGATTGCTGAAAAATACGACAAGATGACGGGATTTACCCCTAATTATGAGGTAGATCAACGACATACCTTGCTTGAGATGATGGTTAACGTAGATTTGGCTGGGTTTGAAGACCTAGAAGACAACGAACCTACCAATATTGGCTTGCCTTACATCATTACAGTGGACAAATCGTCCAATATCATCCTTTCTATCCGCAGAAATTGGAAAGAAGGTGATGATTTAAAGATAAAGCGTCAACATTTTGTTCATTATCAGTATTTGCCGGGGTTTGGTTTCTACGGATTTGGCTTAACCCACATGATCGGGGGTTTAACCAAGTCAGCTACTTCGTTATTGCGTCAATTAGTTGACGCTGGTACGTTAGCCAACCTTCCGGGCGGCTTAAAAGCGCGAGGATTGCGGATTAAGGGCGATGATTCGCCGATTATGCCGGGAGAATTCCGAGATGTGGACGTTCCGGGCGGCGTAATCAAGGATAATATTACATTCCTGCCGTATAAGGAGCCATCTGCTGTACTTCACCAGATGTTGCAGGAGATTGTAGAGGATGGAAGGCGATTCGCTTCTGCGGGTGACGTAAAAGCAGCAGATATCAACGGTGAAGCTCCGGTTGGTACAACGCTTGCGCTACTTGAGCGCGAGATGAAGGTGATCAGCGCGGTTCAGGCTCGTGTTCACGCTTCCATGAAGGAAGAGCTTAGAATCCTTTCCACTATTGTGGCTGAAGAAGGGCCGACAGCTTACCCTTACGAGTCAGAAGAGCAGGCGGTTACTTCTGAGGACTTCGATGACAGGGTAGACATCATCCCTGTAAGTGATCCTAATGCAGGCACGATGGCTCAAAGAATTATGCAGTATCAAGCCGCGCTTCAGTTAGCCCAGCAAGCACCCCAGATGTATAACCTTCCGTTATTGCATCGACAGATGCTAGAAGTCTTAGGTATACGCGATGCTGATAAGATTGTCCCTAACGAAGATGACATGAAGCCTACTGATCCTGTGTCAGAGAACATGAACATTATTATTGGCGATCCGGTCAAAGCATTTATCTACCAAGACCATGAAGCCCACATCAAGATTCATTTGGCAGCAGTAAATGATCCTCAGATAGCGGAGAAGTTAAACCTATCTCCTGATGCTCAGATTAAACAGGCTGCTATGAACGCTCACATTGCGGAACACGTTGCCTTTCAGTATCGTCAAGACATTGAGCGTGAGCTGGGTACGCATCTACCTCCGGTGGATTCTACATTGCCAGAGGATGTGGAAACTCGATTAGCGAAACTGGTCGTTCCAGCGGCAGAACAACTTACAGGTAAAGCCATACAAAGAGCAGAAGCAGAACAGATGGCAGCGCAGGCTGAAGACCCAGTGCTTCAGTTGCAGAAGCAAGAGCTGGCGCTTGAAGATAAGAAGATTACAGCTAAGACACAGGTTGATCTGGCTAAGATTGATGCTGATCTTACCGAGACTGCTGAGAGAATTGCCTCTACTGAAAAGATTGAAGGCGCTAAGCTAGGTGTCAAGATTGCAGAAACGAACACTAAAGAAGAGTTAGAATCTAAAAAGATTGCTTCACAAGACAAGCTAGAGGGCGCTAAACTTGGTGTTGAAATAGCAAAAGAGATTATGATTGACGAAAGAACCAAAGAAATAACGGATCGTGACGATGAGTGATGGCGATCTTTTAGTTCATTTGCAAAAGAAGCTAAGAGCGCACATGAACGAAACGGCTGATCACATTAGTGGTGACGGTTGTAAAACGATTGAAGAATACAAAAAGTGTTGCGGGATTATAGAGGGACTCGCACTCGCTGAAAGAGAATTGCTTGATATGGTGGAAACCATAGAAGAAAACTAATCTCCGCATAGTGCGGTGCATGGTGACTCTGGACACTTAATTCCAGTGCAAGGAAAACTAATGACTGAAGCATTAGCAACTGTAAGTTCTGTAGGCGTTGAGTCTACTGATAAGGAAGCACGAAACGCTCACCAGCTTCCTGATCCTAAAGGTTATAAAATTCTTATTTCTTTACCTGAACCTGAGGAAGCAACCGAGGGCGGAATCCTTAAAGCGCAGCAAACCATTGAGCGCGAAGAGGTGGGTTCCATTGTTGGCTTTGTAATGAAGTTAGGCGCTGACGCTTATCAAGACGAAAAGCGTTTTCCTAACGGCCCTTACTGCAAGGAGGGTGACTTCATTATCATGAGGTCTTACTCTGGCACTCGATTCTTGGTTCATGGGAAAGAATTTAGATTAATTAACGATGACAGCGTTGAAGCTGTTGTTGAAGACCCTAGAGGAGTAATGAAGGCATGAGCGAAGAAATCACTGAAACTGAAACTACCTCTGAGGATCAATTCTTTGGAGTGAAGTCACGAGTGAAAGAAGAGGTTATAGATGATTCGGTAGAGATTATCGATGATACTCCTGAGGAGGAGAGAAAGCCTTCTCGACAGGAAGCGGCTGAAACTGTTGACTATGATGATGATGTTACTGAAGAAGAACTTCAAAGTTATAGTCAAAAAGTACAGAAGCGCATCAACAAACTACGAGCCGTAAATCACGCTGATCGCCGTAAAAGGGGAGAGGTGGAACGGACGCTGAGCGAACATGAACGCATTACCAAAAAGCTTCATGAAGAAAATCAGAAAATGAAAAAGCTGTTGCGCCAAGGTGAGACAGCCATTTTAGATTCTGTTGGTAAGAAAACAGACCTAGAAATAAAACAGGCTGAAGAAGAGTTTAAATCTGCACACGAGTCTGGTGATACACAAAAAATTGCCGAAGCTCAAAAGTCATTAACTGATGCTCAGATTCGTCAGAGAGATATAGCCGGGAGAACGCAACGCTTAAAGAATGCGCCTCCTGTAGAGGAAACAGCGCCACCTATTCCTGAAAGGCCAAAACTTAGTGAGGCTCAGTTAAAGTGGCAAAGTGAGAACCCTTGGTTCCAACCAACCGCAAGAGAAGGAGAACAGGTTCCTGCTCTTCACAAAGAGATGACAGCGGTAGGTTATGCAATACATGACACCCTAACTAGAGAGTTAGGCATTGACCCTGTCACTCAGGAAAAGAGTTATTATCATGAAGTCGATAAAAGAATGCGAGCTAGATTCCCTGATTATTTTGGGGAAGAGGAAGTAGTAGAGGAAACTCCCGTAAGTCGGACTACTCCGCAGCCTCGCAGTAATACCAACGTGGTCGCTCCATCAAAACGAAACAATGGAGCTAAAACACGCAAACTACGACTTACCAAGTCTCAAGCTGATGTCGCTAAGAAGCTTGGGATAACCAACGAACAGTACGCTGCTGAATTCATGAAAATGTAGGAGAAAGCAATGTCAGAAGATATTAGCGCAAAAGAGGTGGATACCACCGCACGTTCTGAAGAAGAACGCAGTAATCAAGCTAGACCAAGCGATGCTTGGAGACCTGCGTCTGCTCTACCCGATCCAACTCCTATAAAGGGTTGGAGGTTTCGCTGGATTCGTACCAGCTCACTGGGACAGGCAGACAACACGAATGTCTCGCAAAAGATGCGTGAGGGATGGATACCTGTGAAAGCAGAAGATCATCCTGAGTTAAAAGTGATGTCTGATGTTGATTCTAAATTTAAAGGAAATGTTGAGGTAGGCGGTCTCTTGTTGTGTAAAATTCCTGAAGAGGAAATTACAAAGAGAGATAAGTATTACAGCAACTTAGCTCAAAATCAGATGGATGCGGTTGACAATAGTTTCTTGCGAGAAGAAAACCCTGTGATGCCTCTCATCAAAGATAGGTCGAGCAGGACAACTTATAGTAAACATTGAGGATGGTTCTTTAAGGGGCTGTCTTCACTAATGACAATAGGAGACTACTATGTCTGCGACTGCAACCCCTATGGGAGCAGAACCAGTTGGCGGTTTATCTGCCTGTGGTTCGTTCTCTGGAAAGGTTCGTCATATAAAAATAGCTAGTGGTTATGCCGCTAATATTTTTTATGGTGACTTTGTAAAGCTGGTCAATACCGGAACTATCGAAAAAGATGCTGGTACTGCAACGGCTACCCCGGTTGGTATTTTTATGGGCTGTTTTTACACTGACCCTAGCACCAGCCAGCCTACATTTAATCAAATGTGGCCTACTGGAACTGTAGCGGCTGACGCTATGGCTTATGTGCTTGATGATCCTGACGCTGTATTTAGAATGCAGGGTGATGGTGCTTTGGCACAAACTACTTTGGGTAATAACATAGCTATTATCCAAACTTCTGGTTCTACAACTATTGGACGCAGCAAAAATGCAGTTAACGCTGGTACTGCTGCCACCACTGACACTCTACCTTTACGGATTTTAGAGTTTATGGATGGCCCTGATAGCACTGTAGGTGACGCATACACAGATGTGCTTCTGACGTATAACTTCGGAATGCATCAATATAGAAATGCCACAGGCATATAGGAGGCTTAGCGAATGGCTATATCAAGAGCGCAAATGCTCAAAGAGCTACTTCCGGGTCTTAACGCCCTGTTTGGCTTAGAGTATGCAAAGTACGAAGACGAGGACAGAATGATTTACGAAACTGAATCTTCTGATCGTTCGTTTGAAGAAGAAGTAAAGTTGAGTGGATTTGGCGCTGCGCCTGTGAAACCTGAAGGTTCTGCAATCAATTATGATTCAGCACAAGAAGCTTTCACTGCTCGCTATACTCACGAGACTGTAGCTCAGGGTTTCGCTATTACTGAAGAAGCAATGGAGGATAACCTCTATGCATCTTTGTCTCAGCGATACACTAAAGCTTTGGCAAGAGCGATGGCTTACACTAAGCAAGTTAAAGCTGCTTTCCCATTAAACAATGGTTTCACTAACGCTTATCAATCTGGCGATGGTGTTAACTTGTTTACTGCGGTTGGCGATGGCGTAACTGGCGGTGGTGGTCACCCTCAAGTTAATGGTGGTTTTAACTCAAACCGTCCTGCAACAGCGGCTGATTTGAACGAGACTTCATTGGAAGATGCGATCATTGCGATTGCAGCTTACACCGATGAGCGTGGACTTCTTATTGCGGCTCGACCAAGACGTTTGATTGTTCCACCCAATCTGATGTTTGTGGCTACTCGAATCCTAGATTCTGAGTTGCGTGTCAGTACATCTGATAACGACATCAATGCCATTAAAAACAATGGCTCCATTCCTGAAGGCTACGCTGTCAATCACTATCTGACTGACAACAATGCTTTCTACATCATCACTGATGTACCGAATGGCATGAAGCACTTCGAGCGTACTCCGCTTGAGACTTCAATGGACGGCGACTTCGATACGGGTAACGTGCGCTATAAGGCGCGAGAGCGTTACAGCTTCGGTGTCTCTGACCCATTAGGAATATACGGTTCTCCGGGTACTTCCTAAACGATAGGGGGCGGCTTTGGTCGCCCCTTATTTTATTCTTGGTACATAAAGTTTTAGCGACCAGCCAAGTGGACGTTTACGAAGACGCTAAGACTAATCCTTTCGTAAAGAGGTAACTATAATGGCTTTATCAACATTCCAAGGCCCGATCAGATCAATGGGTGGTTCTTACAATCAAGGGCCAGAATCAGTAGTTGCGTTAACGGCTGATACTACAATTAACCCTACCGATCATGCGGGTAAACTAATTCTTATCAATAACTCCACTCTAACTATTACTCTTCCTACTATAAATGCCGATGCCCTTGTTGCTTCTGCTGGCCCTTTTCGTAAAGGTGGCGGCCCTAACACATTAAGCAACGTGGGTATTGAGTATAAGTTCTTAATGCTAACCTCTTCTGGAACAAGCACTACAATCGGAAGTGCCACTGCCGCTGATATTATGATTGGATCAATGGTTCAAGGTAAAGCTGGCTTGGGTGCTGTCCATGTGTTTGAGCCAAATGGCTCCTCTAACTACCAGTTAATTTTCGATGGAACAACGACTGGTGGTGTGGCAGGAAGTTATTTCTCTATAACCGCTGTGTTTGCTAATCGTTATTTAGTTCAAGGTGTTAACCTTGGTAGCGGAACTTTAGCAACCCCTTTTAGCGGTTAGATTATAGCGGGGCTTGCCCCGCTTTTATTGGAGGTTTATATGGCAGATGCACTTACCAGCCAAGTAATTGAGGATGGCCCACGAAATGCTGTCTTAAAGTTTACAAATGTGAGTGACGGGACAGGTCAAACAGATGCGATTCTGGTAGATGTTTCTACTTTAAGTTCTGATCCTCTGACCGGACAAGTTTGTAATGGTGTTGTGTTGCAAGGAATAACTTATTCTAATGTAGGTATGGGCGTTGAATTATTCTGGGACGCGACCAGTAATGTTCCTTTGCTTAATCTATTGGAGAACTGGTCAGACCAGTTAGACTTTAACCCCACGGGTATTCCTAATAACGGGGGATCAGGGAAGACAGGAGATATTTTAGTGACCACAAGCAATGCTGGTTCGGGCGACACTTATCTTTTGATCTTAACTCTAACTAAAACGTATGCGAGCGTTTAGGGCATTTTATTATGGCTAAGAAACTAGAAGTAGTTCAAAACGGAAACTTTAGTAATGGTGATCCAGTTTATCAAATTGGTAGCATCAATGCGGATGGTGAGCTTGAGATAGCAGTTTTTGATTTAATGACAGAGACTGAGGCTAAAGCAAAACTTAAAAGTATGGGCGGCTCTTCTTCTGCTAAAAAAAAAGAAGTAGTTGAGGAAGTAGAGGAAACTCCTAAGTCTGAATTAAACAAGATGACTAAGATTCAACTTGAAGAGTTTGCTCGTGAGTTTGGTGTAGAGTTAGACCGAAGGGAAAAAAAAGAAACTCTCGTGAAGCAGGCTTACAAGGCTCAGTTTGATGGCTAGAAATTATCGAGGTGAATACGATAATTATCACAAGAAGTCTGCTCAAAAGAAAAACCGAGCTGGCAGAAATGCCGCTCGAAATTCTTTAAAGGCTTCTGGCTCGGTGAAAAAGGGCGATGGAAAAGATGTTCATCACAAGGATGGTAACCCTAGAAATAACAAACGCTCTAACCTAAGCGTAGTTTCTAAGACATCTAATCGAAAACGCACTTTAAAAAAAGGCGGCGCTACTAAAAGAAAAGACATGGGGATAAAAACCTCTGTTAAGTCCGGTAACTTTCGAGCAACCAAGAAAGGCGCAGGAATGACAGAGAAAGGTGTAAAAGCTTACAGGAAGGCTAATCCCGGCAGTAAATTAAAGACCGCTGTTACTGAAAAGAAACCCTCAAAGGCTAACGCAAAAAGACGGAAGTCCTATTGCGCTCGTTCTGAGGGACAAATGAAAAAGTTTCCCAAGGCAGCAAAAGACCCTAACAGTCGTTTGCGACAGGCTAGGAAACGATGGAGATGTCGTTAACATCTAGGGGTAAGTTATGGCTGACAAGAACTGGATACAAAAAGCA
>VTLG01004957.1_pt1 | contig 11558 bp, 11 predicted proteins | sample 4694571 | NCBI WGS metagenome assembly VTLG01 (sample SAMN12604809, study PRJNA352737) | marine metagenome | biome: ENVO:00000447; feature: ENVO:00000209|ENVO:00000569|ENVO:01000036; material: ENVO:00002151; isolation source: viral sequences binned using virsorter ... | reverse complement strand
CCGCCACCAGAATCAGCTATAGTTGCAACATAGTTTCCAGTAGTGTGATCGCCAAGAGTAATTAAATTATCAAGAGTGGTGGCTCCCGTTCCACCGTCTGCGATAGCAAGAGTTCCAGTAATAGAACTAGCGGCTAAGTCGATAGCCAATTCACCGGACTCAATAACTGCTCCACCATTAGCTTTTAAATCCAAAGAAAATGCCGTACCAGACAAGTCCATCCCATTACCAGCGGTATAAGTGGTGTTGGTATCGGAGGCTGTTATTGTTAGAGTGCCAGCCGCATCATCGTATGTTAAACCAATATTACCACCAGCGGTTAATAAATTATCAACATAATCTTCAACCACCTCTTGAGTAAGAGAAAGAGTGTCTCCGGTGAGGGTGATTCCAGTACCAGCAGTTAAGTTGGTTTCAGCACTAATATCAACTGTATGAGATAAAATCCCAGTATCGGTCAAATACACAGCTTTACCAGCAGGGTAAGTTGCGAAAACGGTGTGAGTACCCGAAGAAAGACTTATTCTATTATTGCTATTGGTACTAGCGTAAACATCATCGTCATCTCTAGATAGAGTGTCTGGAGAAGCATCGGTGACAGTACCGACACCAATTTCCCACGCAGTGCCATTAGCGTCTATTAACGCATAGTAGGTTTTATTCGTAGTTCCTATACCGGCAACGAACGACTGAAATCCACTAGCAGCACCAGCAAGATTAACATTGCCTGTACCGGTAGTGGTAGTGGTTTCTTTTACTCTATCTTTAACTACGAGAGCCATGATTCACCCCTTAATTAAGAAAGGTGATTAGGCAAATGTGATGTCCAAATCACCAGCGTTAAACTTGAAAACATCGCCATTCTTAACGTCTCTGGCGGTAGTCAAAGAGCCGTGAAGCAAAACGTTTCCAGCACTTGCTGCGTCTGCAACAATAACACCAGAAATGTTATCCCAATCGCCTGTCGCGGTTGGGAAAGTAATAGCATTAGTATTTTGGGTGGCTCCCCCACCAACCGGATCATCCCATGCGATTACCTGTTGTCTTGCGTATGAACCACCACTAGCTTCTTGTGTAAGCGTTCCAGCTTCCACCACAGCGGCGTCGTAATACTTAATAAGACCCACATAGACACTGGTTCCGGGACTTGTATATGGTACGTTTCTTAAGACATGTTCTACTAATATGTTCTCAAGATATGTTGACATAGCTGACATTAATATGTCTCCTTATTTGATTCTTTCTAGAAAGTTGTTAATTCTGCACGTTTCCAAGTATTAGTTTCTATACACACATAGAGATGATGTATTATTATTTCTCCACCATCATATTCGGTAGAGCCGAACTTCACTTCCCCTTTAGTACAAGACTCAGTTGCGCTAGCTGGCTTTGTATCATCCCAAAAGGTCAGTGAATCACCTACATCTGTAAATACACTTCTAATATCTGCTGGACTAATTTCGGCAGTTGTATTATCAGGCAATATAGAGCTAACTTGAGAAGCTAATTCTGTCTTAGTTCTTTTTGTCATAGTATGCTCCAATTACATTAGAATATTCTATGTTATTATACACCAAACAAAAAAACCGCCCCTAGAAATCTAGAGACGGTTCTTTCTGCGTTTATATGCCGAGTAGATTAGAATCCACCGAGCAAGATACGACGGTTGTCGAGTACGGCAAAGCCGATTTCTGCCCAACCGTAGAAGCCAGCTCGTTGCTGACGGTGCAGTGCATCGTCTTCAAAGATCTGGACATCCTGCTTAACAGGCATAATGAAGCTATCATTGCTGGACTGATCCAAACCAACTACAAGCTCAACATCAGAACCAGTAAAGGTTCCAGAAAGTTGATCAGTGTAGAAGTTCTGATATTCTTGATCAGCACCAAGTTCGTCGATGTCGTGAAGGTTCACGCCAAAGATACGAGTGATAGCAGCGCCATCGTCACCAGCCTGATAAATTTCACGGCGAGTGACTTCATCAACCTGATCAATACCCCAGTTACGGATATCTTCCAGAGCTTCTGGAGATAGGTAAAGGTCAGTCAATGAACCACGGTTCAAAGAACCGCTATTACCGCCAGCGTTGCGTCTCATAACAGTCTTCATCAAAGAGATAAGACGTTTTGTGAACTGACCAATCGCGGCGTCTGCATCATAAACCATAACGTTTCTATCAACACCAGCTGCTAACAGCGTATGCCAACCGTCATCGTTCATCTTCTTCACGAAGCCAGCTTCAAGAACTTGCATTGCACGACCTACAACATCCCAACGGGCTTCTCTTGCATAACGCAGGAGATAGTCGATTGAAGAAGCGACGGTGTAAGTTGGGACCATTACATAGTCACCTTCTACAGCGCGTTCTGGAATACGACCGTGACCGGGATTAGTGTAGGCAACGTGTTGGTTCTCCGTGCCGGGAGCTAAAAGGTCAAGTGGAAATTCAGCAGCTGAACCGGGAGCCATCTGGATCTTTTCAAAGATTCCATCAAGGACATCACCGACCAAAACACCCTTACGGAGTGGTGCTTCTAAGGCTACTGCTAATTCTCGCTGTGCAGCGAGTGCTTCATTCTTATCAACACTACCAGAGCGCTGAATAAGTTCGATAAAATGATCATCAGGTTTAGTCATTTTACTCATGATTAAAAGTCTCCTAATTAAGGGCTAATATTATACGTCTGTGCCTGCGGCATCAGCCTTGTTCATCGGAACTGGTAGATTGACTTCAACTTTGCAGTAGCCATCTTCGTCTTTGATGGACATGAAACGACCAACTGGACTGTATTTGGTATCAGCAACAGAAGCTGCCATAGCAAATTTGCCAGTATCTGCATCGTCAAGGAAAGCAATTGCGCCAGCAGTAGGCGTGCCTTCGATCTGGTCAGTTACAACATAACCCTTCTTCAGGATGGCAACTTTGCCACCTTTCTGGACTTCATCTTTGTGCCAGTTGATATGCTGGCGAGTGAGGTCAATATCAACTACATCATTCAACAAAACCCCAACAGGAATATTGGTAGTACTTGCAGCAGCAACCGTTACCAAAGACTGAGATTGATCCATTGCAGCTCCAGAACCAGCGGTACTGATTACAACAATTTGACCTTTTTCTGCGGTTTCGTTCATGAAGAAAGAAATATCGACATCGAGTTCATTTCTATCAGCTTTTAAAGCCATTTGAATGTCTCCTTAAAAAATTAATTACTTATTGATACTTGCTGTTGAACGAAGAACGTTGCTTTCCAGCCAATCGCTAGCACTAGCTCGTAATTCTTCAACAGAATCATCGCCAGCGTCAGTCAAAGCTGCTTCAGCTTCTTCTTCTACTTCATCAAGAATTTCAGCTTCTGCTTCTTCAGCAGCTTCGTCAGCTTCTTCAGCTTCAGTTTCTAGAACTTCTTCTGCTTCAACTTCTTCAGCTACTTCTTCAGCGGATGCTGGAGCTTCTTCTTCTTCTTCGTCCTTTTTAACGCCCGTCTTTTTTAGGGCATTTTTCTTTAGAGCAACAACTTGCTCAAACATTTCGTCTGTTGCGTCAGCGAAGGCTTCGAGAATAGACTCGACTTCTTCTTCTTCAGCACCAGCTTCAACCAAAGCTGCTCTGCGTGCCATGGCTTTAACTTCAGCTTCATGAGCTTCGATCTTAGCCAGAGCTTCAGCAAGCTCTTCATCCTTCTTCGCAATTGCTTCTTGCAACTCAGCAAGCTTAGCTTCAGCAGCTTCAACAGCGGCTTGGGCTTCAGCAATAGCTTCGTCTTTTTCAGAAACAACAGCTTCAAAAGCTTCAATCTTAGATTGAATTTCTTCTTCTTTCTGCTTTGTCATTTCGGTTTCTAGAGCTTTAGCGGCTTCCTTAGCAGTTACCAATTCAGCTTTCAACTCTTCAACCTGTTCTTTGAGAACGTCAGACATATCACAATTCTCCATATTAATACTAGAGTTACTTAATTCTAATGCCTGCGTTTCTTCAAAAGGGTTTACATCATTGAGAATCACGCTGCGCGGATTTGCGGGATTGCTAACAAGACCTTTTCCAGAAAACGCAATATTCCTTAATAATCGTCCTACGGTGTATCCTTCATATTTACCACTTCCTCCGTATGCTCTTAAATGTTTTGTTAAAAATGCAGAAGTTTCATCTCTTGACACAACTGTATTCTCTCCGTCAGGAGAAACGACAGCGTAATCAAAATCATTGAAGAGGCATTCCATGGACACAAACCATTTCCCCTCTTCAATTTCCGCAATAAGTTTGGACATCCTCTCTCTTAATTCTGGAGTAGTCCAGCTATTATAGAGAACCGCGCTGGTTGCAATATCAAACTTATCTATATTACTAATATCATCTATTTCATTACCATCTGAGTCAAGAACAACACTACCAGTTATATGACCAATAATGTCAGACTCATCATGCATGAAATTAAATTGTTTATCGACAGGACTATCTTTAGCCCCCCAAGTTTCATTGAGGTCAAAAACATCATCGTTTTTATTCCATCCAGTAGATACTAAGATAGAGCTAAGGTAGTAGAGATCGTATTGATCTTTGTTTTCAGAAATAGCTTTATCTTGAGCAACAACTAAGTTCTTGATGCTCTCTTTTTGTTCTGTATTTGGTATATAAAAACTAACTGGCGAAGAGTAGGCAATACTAGCATTAGCTTTTATTGCGTCTTCAAGACCAGCTTGTATTTCGCTTTTGTATATTTTCATGTATCACCTCAAAATAATATACACCATAAAACAAAAAATATAGATTTTATGTTACCCTGTTTTACTTAAAGCATAGCAAGAAACATGCATGTGACGAAGCTCGTCTATATTTGGCTGTCTATCTTTTCTATTAAAGAAATCGTCCTTAAGTTCTGGGAGCATTTTTGCAACCGATGATGAAAGAGCAATTGGCTTCTTCAATAGGTCAGCAACAACTTCTGGCGTTATATCAATATAAGGTTCTATATTACATAAAATACAAAGCTTTAAATGTTCTAATTGATCCATTTCATTTTTTGTTAGAGATCTTAGACTGGCTTTTCCATGATGATCTAGAATGGCCGGATTTATGATGCTGGAAATTTCAGACTGAGCTTCATTAGCCCATAGACTTAAGCTAGCCAGATCCTTAGCGGCAAAGAGTTTTGGTTTTTCTTCTCTTTGTTTTCTTTGTTCTTTATCTCTAGAGTTTCTGGGTCTACCGTCTTCAGGTCTTCCCACAGGATCAAACTTTTCTTCTTTAGGAGAATTATCTTTTTTAATCTCCGCTCTCTTTTCTTCCTTCTCTATTTTTTTATCTTCTTTTTCTTCTTTTTGGTTTTCGATAGTGCTTTTATCTCTTCTGTCTTTCGGTTCAGTTAGAGGGTGATTGCCAGTGTCGCGAGAAGGGATTAAACCAAAGTCTTCAGGGTTCATAGAGTCTTTTGTTAAAGCAATTTTTTCAAGATCATTCCTATGTTGAGGATTATGATAAGGACTTGCTTTTTGAGGCATAACTTCTGACTTTCTATCCTTTTCTTCCCTACGGATTCTGATTTTTTCAATCTCAGGTATTTCGCCAAATCTTTCGACAAGAGTTTCTGCGCTAATAATATTTCTATCAGCGAGCTGAATGAGAAGGGTTTTCTCTGATGCTTCGTCGGAAAGAACCATTTGGTCAAAATGAATTCTTGCAGGAAGCCTAAAGCCCATAGCTTTTTGAACTATCTCTAGCTCTTGATTCCACCAATTAACCAAAACCTGACGGCCATACTCTAATCTTTCAACAAGCGTCTTCAAACTAATAAAATTATTGGTGAATCCGCCGCCACCACCAGAAGCCATTCCGGTAAGAGTGGGAGGAACTCCAAGACCTGCATATATATTGGTAAGTACAGGTTCATACTTTTCTTTACCTAAAAATCTAAATACTTGAGTGCTAGATTCTGTGAACTTAAGTTCAGGACCCCATACTAAGTCCATAGTTCCACCACCAACATTACTAGCTAAGATATTTCTTAACTTATTAATAGCAGCTTTAGTAGGAAGGATTTTATTATCTAGATCTCCTAAGCTCCACAGTCTTATATTAGAAATAGCACCATCTAAAGCCGATATATCTGCAAGCTTCATTTTTTCCAGCATGATAATGTCATCAAGAATGGCGTATATCATTGGATTCGCCCAAACGAGCCAATCGTCTTTTTTGTAGTAATGTACGGATACCTTTTCTGGGTCTAAAGGGATTATTCTTTGTCCGTCTTCTATCGCCTTGAGAATATCCGGCGGAAGCATTGCGTGTAAGTTTCTGTGGTGAGGACTATCACCTGTCATGCTTTTGTTAGTTAAGCCTCTAACTAACTTTGATACTTTTAATCCATATTGAGGTTGACCAACGAATGTAGCCAACTCATTTCCAATTACCTCAACAGACATTGGATTCAAGAAGTCAAACTTCCATGGGATTTCTCTTTTGTTGACTTTTAGATCTACTACATCAATATCAGTTTCGCCAAGAGCTTTTAGTTCATTCTCTGTTTTCTTATTTATCTTGGCGTTTCTTCTTTTTACTACTACATTTCCACATCTATACAGAGTGTTTAGAAATCGCTCACTTCTCTCTATTCCATTTACTTTTTTGAACCAAGCTCTGAAGAATTTTTCAATTCTCTTGTTTGGGTGAACAATGGTTATGCCTTGACCAGCAAAGTCTGCCATCAAGTCAATAACATTACGAATAATTCCAACTCTGTCGTATGCAGACATACACATACGAATAGCTTCTTTTTGTCTTTTTGGTACAGCTTCAGCAGACCTAAACCTATTGTAGTCCTGCCTATCAAAACCAACTCTTACAGAACGATTAGGCTCAATATCTAAAAAAGACCGACGATTATAGGCTACAGACTTTTGGATGCCATCATAAGAATCAATATTGTCAGAAGTATCAAAAAGAGCTTGTCTTTTACCAGAGTCATCAGACCAAGTTACAAAAGCTTGTGCTTTTTCTTGGTTTTGTATTGGATCATTGTCAGCCATTGTTCACCTATTCAATTACAATTAGAATGATTGTAGAATTAATCTAATTGATTATACACCAAACTAATACACATCTTTCATTCCTTCTGTGAACCAAGACGGACCAACATAAGAAGGACCTGTCATGTCGCCTTTATTGCCTCTTGCAAATCCTCCGATAGTATCATAAACAGGAGGAGGAGCAGTTCTTAACATTCTTCTCGCAGACCAGTTTGCCATTATCAAAGATGAATAACGGTCTTTTCTTAGTCTATCTTTTCTTCCGCCGGGAAGCTTAACTTCAGGTGTGTCCCATTTGTCCCTACCAGAAGGCGTTTGCGACATAATAATCATAGATAGCTCATCCTTGAGTTCTTCTATTTCCATTATGCAATCTTCTAGCGTGTCGTATAAACGATTTTTTAATTTATCATCGGATATAGCGAGTCCAAGTGTAGCTGAATCAAAATAAGGAAACAGTACAGTCTTGTCTTCAAAATCTTTCCTCAGTCCATGATTCGCTTCAGCAACCCAATCGGCTTTAGCGAATTGTATAAGTTCCACGATGTGTAATCCGGGTTCACCATCGGTGTCTTTTTCTTTTTTATCGTTTATAGTGGGCCAAATGGGAACTTCGCCCTCTCTGATCTTATCTGGGTCATGCAATGCTTCCATGATTGCAATACCACCACCTTGAGCGTCTAAAGCAATTTCAGCACAAGGAAATACTTTCATTAAGTCTCGTATCTTTCTAGCGCAATAAGAATAGAAATCAGATTCGTCAGCCATTCCAGCTTTTACCTGTTCTTTATGTCTACTCCTATTTGTTGTCCAGCAATAAACTATCCTACTATGATCTTCATTTACTTCCATTACTACTATGGAAAAATTATCTACTTCAGAAGCGGGGTCAATGCCATATACATATCTAGCGTTGGGATTCCCTCTTAAAACTGCGTGAAATTCTATGTCACCACTTGGAAGACTAATTGGGTTTTGAGGAGATGCCACGCAGGATTCGATCAGAGAGCGTTTAAAGAACCCATTGCTATCTGTGGAGAAACATGCCCCAAACTCCATTTGGTAGATTCCTGAGTGAACTGTGGCCTTTGAGCGGGCAACCTGAGCGGAATCCATGAAGCCTTCAGGTAAAAGTTCAAAAGGAACTCGAATAATTGAATATTGCCGCCAGTCAAAACCATCAGGAATTCCATCTTCCCCGAATAGCTCTCCTAACTTTTTAGGATCTCCTTGGCTGGTAATAAAGCTCTTCCACTTCTTCCAATACTCAGCAAAATGATTGAAGTCATAATAAGCTGTACCAGAAAGGATAATTTGGTTTGCACCCTCTTCGTGCGCTTCTTCTTCCTCTTCACTAAGTTCTCCAAGCTCAATAGCTTTTTTCTGAGAGGCTATTCTTCTTACGTTCTCAATTGGAGATGCGCTAACAGCAGCAAAACCTGCTACAACATTTTCAAATATCTCTCTAGGTATAGATGCAAATTCGTCAGCGATAATATCATTAGCACGTTGACCACGAATTTTACTGCCATCACCAAGAGGTAAGCATGTGATTTGACTGTCTCCAATCTTTAACCTACACATGTCTACGTCTCTTCTTGGGCCACCATTGCTACCTACAATGTCTCTGAGTAGAGGAGAACTTCTCCAGATAGTGTCCATGTATTCAAAAAGGACTTTAGACTGTCTAAAAGCAGCACCAACAATTACTATCTTTCTTCCGGGTAATAGCAAGGCCCGAAGTATAGCATAAACTGATAGTATAAAAGATTTACCAAAACCACGACTAGCGATGAGCATTGGAAATTTTCTATTCCACATCTCTTTAAGCATAAGAGCTTGTGTTGGTAAGATTTCTATGTTTAGAAGTTCTTTACAGACAAAAGAAAAGTATTCTGGGTTAGTCATTAACCAAGTTAACTTAGTAGTAAACTCTTCCTCTGTAGGAACACTAAAAGGGTTTATTATTTTAGAGTCGTCTACATTGATGTTGAGCCAAGCATCGTTGATTGCTTTTATATTTTCAATCTGCTTGTTCACGCAGTAGTATCTCCGTCTTTTCCTCGAATATCAACATAGCTCTTTCTTCGGCGTCTAGTTTTGAGTCACAAAACACAACCTCAACACCGTGCTGTTCTTGATATTCGCATAATTTTTTCCACATAAACTTTCCATTCATTCGGACATACTGCAATTGCTTTTTAGGTATTCCGGAGTTTTCTGGAAAATTCATCAAGTCATCTATAGAAAACTCGCACAAGATATACTTCCAGCGAAAGTCAGACATTCTCTCTATCTCGGCCTCAAAAGCTTTTCTTTTTTTGCCAAGATTCATTGCAAGTTCGCCGGTAGAAGCTTTTCTCTCAATGACTAAATCTTTTTCAAGACCTCTGGCTGTATAGTCTCCGGTCTTCAATCCCCATCTAGCAACTGCTAAACATTTATCAAAGGTATTAAAACTCCAGCCATTCTTCTCTCTAGTATCTTTTAAGATTACATATTTCATTTAGAGTTTTTTCTAACTATATCCATGAATAGTGGTTCGTAACTACTCTCAGATCCAGTTATTTCCTTATGACATTTCCAACAGAGGGTTATTCCATTATTAATATCATATCTTAAATAAGGAGCATCTGCCCATCTTCGTATATGATGAGCATTCAAAGCCTTCTTGTATCCACATCCCGGCATTTGGCATTTATGGCCATCCCGCTTATAAACCTGCTTTCGCCAGTCCACATATATAGGATCATTATAATTCCGCAATTTTGTTCCTTTGGTCTATTGTTTGTTGTCCTGTGATTTGCTCTCTTAGCTCAAGCAAAGTTCTATAAATTGCAGAGTCTCTGAGCTTACACTCTTCGTATATCGCGTCTAACTTAGCTTCTATTCTAATTAAATCTTCCGAAGGAGGGATTCTGACTTGAATCTCTTGTGCTTCTGAAGTTTTATTAATGTGTGAATATATAGAAAACGATAGGTTACCTATAAGCAGGAACACTATCGCACACATACCGCAAATTCTCTTTTTTAACATGGGACACCTTTATGGGTGAGGACTCACCCTTCTCAATTTTGTTACTTTTATTTCATGAACTAATTCATCCTCCAAATAATCAACTATTTCGTCCGTCAAATCTTCTTCTATTATTTTTGTTTTCAACTTGTTCAGAGCAATATGGCAAGCATCGTCTGGGTTTTCTGCATTCACAAAAAAGAATAGGTTCTCTTGGCTCACCGTAGTGATACCAAGTTTATTCAAGGGTTCTATTGCTTTCCTTGTATCTATTTTTATTTTGTAAATCATGTTGCACCATTCTGGATACTAATTGTTTAAACCCTGTTTTGGGCTTCCAGTCTAACCTTCTTTTAGCTTTGTCAGCTATTCCTCTAAGGTATGGCACTTCAGACGGTCTTTTCAAATTGTCGTCTATTTCTGTATAGTCCATATACTCTATAATATTTATACACTTAAAAGCTTCTTTTAGGTAATCTTCTACAGAATAGGTCTCTCCTGTCGCTATAACAAAGTCCATAGGCTCGTCTTGTTGTAACATCATCCACATGGCTTCTACATAGTCTTCTGCATGGCCCCAATCACGCCTTGCGGATAGATTCCCAAGTTTGAGTTTGGGAATACTACGACCCGTCTGGGTCGCCCAATGAAGATCTGCAACATAGCGGCTAATCTTCCTCGTCACGAATCGCTCGCCTCTTCTTTCTGACTCATGATTGAATAAAATACCGCCGCAGGCGTATAGATCATAAGACCTACGATAAAGGGAAACTGCACTGTGGCCAGCAAGCTTAGCAATAGCGTATGGAGATTGAGGCGCGAATCGGGTTTTCTCATCTTGATATTTCTCACGATTATTGTCGAGGTTATACTGATCCCCAAACATTTCTGACGAACTCGCTTGATAGAACCGTGGACGGTTCTCCATCTGCCGGATCACTTCGAGGATATTGAGACAACCTTGGCCTGTTACGTTCCAAGTGAGTAATGGTTGCTCAAATGATGTCCCAACGTGAGATTGTGCCGCAAGGTTATATACTTCGTCAGGTTGAACTTCGTTCAAGAGTCGGTAGATGCTAGAAGTGTCTGTAACATCACCCTGAACCAAATTGAAGTTGTTTTCATTAGATAAATGGTTTATCCGTAGGGTGTTGTCAACGGAAGTTCGTCTGGTTATTCCGTATACTGTGTATTCTTTAGATAGTAATAGTTCAGATAGGTATGATCCATCTTGTCCTGTTACGCCGTATATGATTGCTTTCTTCACTTAGTTATCGTCTTTTACAGTATCTGGTGTTAGAAATGGTTGATCTACATTACCGTCTTCATATTTGTGGTATTCTGATAGTCTATTCTTTTCTGCATCCATTGCTAAGCGCATTTTTTCCATGTCAGTGCCGATTTGTCTTCTAACATCAGGGTTAGACATGAGATTCCTTACCCAGCCAATAAATGTTTGTTTGGAATCTTCTAGCCGTTTGATACGTTGTTCACGGGTAGCTTTTAAGTCTTTTAACATTCC
>VTLG01011977.1_pt1 | contig 11560 bp, 11 predicted proteins | sample 4694571 | NCBI WGS metagenome assembly VTLG01 (sample SAMN12604809, study PRJNA352737) | marine metagenome | biome: ENVO:00000447; feature: ENVO:00000209|ENVO:00000569|ENVO:01000036; material: ENVO:00002151; isolation source: viral sequences binned using virsorter ... | reverse complement strand
ATGCACGAGCTGATCAGTTGTACAATCGTTGGTTTGATATGGCAAAACATCTTCCTGCTGATATGCAAGCATTTATTCCTACAAAAAGATTAAAAGAATCAGCAAAAAGAATTGTTGATCAATTTAATGATGATGCTGCTGGTGCAACAGAATTACGAGATAATCCTATTGTAACATGGGCGAAGAACGCACTCACCTTCGAAGGCAAACTAACCCCTGGACAATTTAAAGCTCAAGCGGAAACTTTACACAACGCTATGAAAGCAGCGGCGAAAGAAAATCTGGACATAAAAGGAGGAAATTCTATTAAACTGGCTATGGAAGGTGATCTGAATAGCCCTGTTTTAAATTTCATGGGTTCTTATAAAAACGGTGTAAAACTTGCTGCAGGAGTTGTAGATCCTGATGCTGTTTCGGGAAAACTTCTTGCGAAAACATTTAAAAGAGCCAACACGTTTTTTGAAAAAGGAATCAAACGATTTGAAACTTCAACTGCTAAAAAGTTTAGAACAGTAGATAAGGGGTTATTTTCTGCTAATTTTAAAGAAGCTGGTTCACAAGAAAGAGATCAGATATTTCGTAAGTTATTTTCTATGGATTCACCACAAGGTATTCAACATCTTCAACAACTTGTCGGTAAAACTAAAGTTCTCTCAGGGTTAAGAACAGTGGTTAATGAAGCTATGGAACGTGCCAGACAAGACATGAGTGAAGGTCTTCCTGGAGCAAAAGCTTTAGATAACATACAGAAATCATTAGGAATTGGAACTAAAAATGGTGAACTTGTTCTTGCTCAAGCACTTAAAGGTTCTAGAACTAATGTAGATGAACTTAGACATTTGTTTGAAATGATTAAAGCTAATGATAGTGTGTTTAACCCAAAAACATCTGCATTTTTACAAAGACGTTTAACACTTACTGGTCCTTCGGCTTTTCTTCCAGGGGCAGCGGCTGGAGGATATGTATCTCGTTTAGGGGGGACCGCACTAGGTCATGCAATTGGTGTAGTTACTGGAATTACGTTACTTAGAAAAGGTGCTAAGTATCTTACCAATCCTAAAAATCTTCAAACAATGGTACGAGCTCTAGATGATTCTTTAGGGGCGCAAGTAAGAAGAAATGCCCTCGCGCGGATTATTAATGATAACGATTCAGATTTAGCAACTCTACTTGAAGAAGGTGCTCGGCTTGGTTATTCAGCTGCTACGGAAGAAGAACCGGAATTTACTGAACCAGGAATAGTTACAAAGGCAAAAGAAGCACAGAAAGACGCTAGTCGAATTGTTGGTGGTTTATCTCAATCAGCAATAGATAAAATTAACGCTGCTCTTGCAGATTAGGTATTACGTGGTATTGGCTTGAAACACTAAACAATACCTTGCCAATTCGTAGCAAAGCTATAGCCACCGTGGCTTTGAAGCCAAGGTATTACCGAATTGGCTAAAAACACGTTTGAGAATCGAATTGAAATCTCAAAAAACAGCCAATTCGCCAATTCGCCAATTCGTTGACAAGGTTAGTAAATAAAAACAAAGGTCTAGCGGTATTGGCAAAGTATTGGCACGAATTGGCATAAATTCGGTATAGTGTATTTTACCGTACAGCTTTTTTCAAAAATTCTTATCGCGCACGGGTGTATAGCAAACTTTTTTTGGTTGCGACGTTGTCGCACCGCCACTGGTATGTTAAACTGTGTTTAGAAAGTTGTTAGAAAGGTTAGAGCATGAATAATAACTACCCGTTTAAAACTGAGCCGTATGCTCATCAGTTAGCAGCGTTAGACCGTAGCTGGGAAAAGATAGAGTACGCCTACTTTATGGAAATGGGTACAGGTAAGTCTAAGGTATTGATTGACAATGCCGCCATGCTGTTTGATGCTGGCAAAATGCAGGGTCTTGTTATTGTAGCTCCCAAGGGGGTATACAGAAACTGGTCCTCTAAAGAAATACCCGCCCATATGCCTAGTCATGTACCCGTGCGTATTGGGGTTTGGTCAAGCCGACTAACTAAAGAAGTTAAGGCCGAACTGAATAAACTGTTTGAACCAAACGATGATTTAAACATTCTTATAATAAACATAGATGCCGTAATAACTAAAAAGGGTAAGCTCCTCTTAGATAAATTCTTAAACACACGTATATGTATGCTTACTGTTGATGAAAGTACGATAATAAAATCGCCGTCAGCTAAACGAACAAAGGCTATGATACACCTAAGTAGGTTTGCAAGGTATCGTAGAATACTTACAGGTTCCCCTGTTACAAAATCACCACTAGATATATTTAGTCAGTGTGATTTTTTAAATCCACATCTGTTAGGGTTTAGTTCGTACTACAGTTTTAGAAATCGTTTTGCTGTTTTGAATGATGCAAACTATGGCGGTAGAAATTTTAAACAGGTAGTGGGTTATCAGAATACTGAACAATTACATGAAATTTTACAAGACTTTAGCTACAGGGTGGTAAAGGAAGAATGCTTAGACTTACCGGATAAAGTTTACATGCGCCGTGAATTTGAAATGACTAAAGAACAAAGCAAGGTGTACAAACAAATGCGGCAGTCTGCCATAGCCTTTTTAGAAGAAGGTGAAGCAAGCACTACAATTGTTCTTGTGCAGTTGTTACGACTACATCAGATTTCTTGCGGTTTTATACCAACCGATGAAGGTGACATAGTGCGGTTAGATAATAATCGTGCCACTGAACTACTAGCCGCATTAGAAGAAATTTCTGGCAAGGTTATTATCTGGGCAAATTATCGTAATGATGTGTTTCTTTTAAAAGAACTAATAACCAAAAAATACGGTAAGAATTCATTAGTCACATATTTTGGGGATACAAAAGATGATGAACGTGTTCAGGCAGTTTCACTATTTCAAGATGAGAACTCGGATGTACGGTTTTTCTTGGGTAATACACAGACTGGTGGATATGGTATTACTCTTACCGCTGCGAAAACTGTTATCTATTATTCCAACAACTACGACCTTGAAAAACGCCTACAGTCAGAAGATCGTGCCCACCGTATTGGTCAAAAAAATTCAGTTACATACTTGGATCTTGTATGTAAAGGCACTGTGGATGAAAAAATAATTAAAGCCCTGCGTAATAAAATTTCTTTAGCGCAAGCCGTAACGGGAGATAAATGGCGAGAATGGATTTAAAGTTTAAACTGATAATAAAACACAATACACACAGTTTTGATGTGTTAAAATGCACACTAGATGACAAAGACGAAAAACACATAGCAACCTGTGAAACACTAGAAAACGCTAAATGGGTGTTGGATGCTTTAGCGCATTTTGGTTGTAGATAACTTTCTGCTTGTAATCTTTAGCTTTTTTAGTTTAATATTTTAATACGTTCAGAAAGGTAGAAATTCATATGGCAAGAGTCTTTATAACCCAGGAAATGCACGGTAGGAACTTTTTACCCGCTAGACACTACGGTAAATTGGTTGCTGTGCTGCCTGACAATGCTCAGATTGTAATTTCTGCAACTCCTGTATTACGAAAAATACAACGCACATTTAATGACTATAGTGTGGACGACTATTTACTGTTATCAGGTGATCCTATCATTATGGGCTTATGTATGATGGTAGCTTCGGAAAAAACAAACGGTATTCTCAGAATGTTAAAATGGGAAAAGCGTGAAAAAGATTACTATGAAGTAACAGTGGACTATTACGACAAGGAGAAGAATTATGGATGATATTTTTGCAGAAATAGAAAAAGATGCTTTAAGAGAAGTTAATATACCTAAAGATAATGAACTGGCTGAGGTAGGTACACTAATAGGTACCCTACATGAAATGCAGGAAAAGTACCAAAAGCAGGAAGCTGATCTTAAAAAATTTAAACAAGAAATTTTGGAAATGGAAACACGTACAATTCCAGATATTATGATGGAATTAGGTGTGGCTGAATTCACTAATACGGATGGTGTTAAGGTTACAATCAAACCTTTTGTAAGTGCCAGCATACCAAAAAATCGTATGGAAGAAGCCCACACATGGTTAAAAGATAACGGACATGGTGATTTAATTAAGCATTTAGTTTCTGTAGATGTAGGTAAACAGTGTAATGACGCTAGCCGAGCGTTAAAGGCTTTATCTAAGTTGGGGTTAGACCCAACCGATAAAGAAAATGTTCATTCACAAACATTAAAAGCGTTTGTACGTGAGCAGGTCGAGGCGGGGGAGCCCATCCCGCTAGAGCTCTTCGGAGCATATTTTGGGCAAAAAGCGACCATTAAGAAAGGATAGAATAATGGCAAAAGCAGTAAAAAAAGCAGAAAACCAAGTTCCAGCTGAACTGTTAAATGAAATGGCAGCTGATGCGGGGCATGGTCAAGAAGGTATTACCGGAGCAGACTTGGCAATACCGTTTCTTAAAATACTTCAACAAATGTCACCTGAACTTGCTAAACGTGATGGCAAGTATATTGACGGTGCCAGTGAAGGTATGATTATGAACGGTGTTACGGGGCAGTTATGGGAATCCGACGAAGGCGTAACTGTAATTCCATGTGGTTTTAAATTCAAAACCATAGAATGGAAACCAGAACGTAAGGGTTTCGTTAATAGTTATTCCAGAACGGATACATTGCCGGAATTTGAACGTGACGATAAGGGTGCAGCTATAACCAAAACAGATGGTAATATTTTAGCTGATACAGCAGAACACTATGTGTTGGTAGTTCATCAAGATGGCGGTTGTGAACAAGCCCTTATTAGTATGAGTAGTACTCAGCTTAAACATAGCCGTAAATGGAATACTATGATTAAGCAAAAAATCTTACAAACTAAAGATGGCCCAAAAAGCCCTCCATCTTATGCCTATATGTACAGTTTGAAAACTACCGGTGAATCTAAAGACGATAACCACTGGGAAGGATGGACTGTATCAGATGCTGGCATGGTAACTGACAGTAATCTGTATCAGGGGGCAAAGGCTTTTGCTAGTTCTATTAACCAAGATCAAGTAATAGTTAAGCATACCGAAGAAGTAATGTAAGAGGCAACCCCCGCTCCGGCGGGGGGATCCTTTTAAGGGGGGTATGCTATGTCAATCTATGCACCAGCTTTTATGGAATTATTTAAAGGCATGGAAGAAGCCTATGGTGAATATGCCATAGCCGATAAACCTGCTGATCCAGAAACTAAAAAGAAACAAGGCCAAGCCGTAACAATCCGCGAACCTGTAACCGAAGTACTGTGGGTAAGACATTTAGCGGGTAGAAAAACACTTGGTATTATTCCTATAGATAGAAGGAGTATGTGTCAGTGGGGCGCTATTGATATAGACAACTATGATTTAGATATGGTGTCATTCAGTCGGGCATTTTATAAACGTGATTTACCGTTAATACCTTTTCGTTCTAAATCGGGTGGTTGTCATTTAATATTATTTTTAACTGAGGCCGTACCCGCTAAAGAACTACAAGCGAAATTAAATGAAATTGCCGCTTGTTTAGGGTATGGCACATCTGAAATTTTTCCAAAGCAAACCAAAGTATTAGTTGATAAAGGTGATTTAGGTAACTGGTTGAATATGCCGTATTTTGGCGGGGAAAAAAGTACTCGCTATGCTTTAGATAAAAAAGGTGAAGCTTTACCTATTGATAAATTTTTAGATTTTGTAAAAAACTATCGAATCACACCTAAACAACTTAAAGACATTAAAGTTTTAGAAACAGGCAACATACTCCCCGATGGTCCACCGTGTTTACAAGCATTAGTTAAACAAGGGTTTCCACAAGGTACAAGAAACAACGGCCTGTTTGCGCTCGGTGTGTATTGTCGTAAAGCGTTTCCAGATAACTGGGAACGTGAAATAGAAGCTAAAAACACAGAGTGTATGGACCCGCCTTTAGACTCTAAAGAAGTACAATTAATTGCCAAGCAAATTGGTAAAAAAGACTACAACTACAAATGTAGTGACCAACCATTAGCAGCGTTTTGTAATTCGGCACTATGTCGTACTCGTAAATATGGTATCGGTGGCGGTGCCATGCCTACAATGACAGGCTTACGCAAGTTGCCCACCGACCAACCTGTATGGTTTTTAGAAGTAAACACGGCAACCTTAGAATTAAATACGGACCAGTTGCAAAAACAGACACTGTTTCAAAAAGCTTGTATGGAAGCCATTAACTATATGCCGCCAAAAATAGGCGAACGACAATGGCAAACACTAATTCAAATTTTATTAGACAACTGTGTTGAACTAGATAAACCAAAAGAAGCTGGAATTGGTGATCAGTTTAATGAGTTATTTGTAACTTTTTGTACCGACAGTAGGTTACGAGCTAATGCTAAAGAAGAGCTTTTATTAGGTAGGCCGTGGGTCGGGCCAGACCCTAATGATGAAAGTTTGTTTCGTATTTATTTTAGGCTGCGCGATATAGAAGAATTCTTAGTTCGTAACGGTTTTAAATACTATACTCGTTCGCAAATTATATCCAAATTAACTTCTAAAGAAATGGGATGCCATTCTCACTTTTTTAAAATTAAAGGAAAAGGTGTGAATGTTTGGTATGTGGAAGAATTTGAAAATATGAATGAATCATTTGAATTACCGGATATGGGCGGCGATGTCCTTTAGCCCTGAAATAATACTTGGTCCTCCAGGTACAGGTAAAACAACCTACCTGTTAAATCTAGTTGAAGAGGCTTTGGATAATGGTGTAGACCCTGAACACATGGGGTTTGTAGCGTTTACTAAGAAAGCTGCCAAGGAAGCTATAGAACGTGCAGAAGATCGTTTTAATTTAACAGATAAACGGTTGCCATATTTTAGAACCTTACACAGTCTGGCTTTTCGTATGTTGGGTATGAACCGTGAACGTGTTTTAAGTCGTTCACAAATTAAAGAGTTTGGTGATATATTAGGGCTAAAATTAAGAGGAAGTATAGCTCCAAGCGAAGGTACTATTTCTAATTCACTACCAGGAGATAGGGCATTGTTTTTGTCGGGGCTAGCACGACTACGGTGCATAACCTTACAGGAACAGTGGCGTGAAAATACGGAAGACTTAGGTTGGTACGAATTAGAAAGAGTGCATAAAGGTTTAAAGAAATTTAAAGATAGCCGTGGTTTGTTTGATTATACAGATATGTTGGAAATGTATATTGAACAAGGTTACGTACCCGAACTAGAATTATTAGTGGTTGATGAAGCACAAGACCTTAGTAAGCTGCAATGGAAAATGGTTCATAAGCTATCAAAAAAAGCTAAACGAGTTGTAGTAGCTGGAGATGATGACCAAGCTATTTTTCAATGGGCAGGAGCTGATTTAGCTTATTTTGTACAGTTAGAAGGAAAAGTACGGGTATTAAATAAATCATACCGTATTCCTAAAAACATATACAAAACAGCTGATGCAATAATTAATAGAGTTGCTATACGTAGGCAAAAAGTTTGGAACAGTAAAGAATCTATAGGTGCGGTGACATATCACAACACTACTGATAGTATTGACATGACAAACAATACGTGGTTAGTGTTAGGTAGAAATAGTTACTTAGTTGATAAAGTAGAAGAACAGTGCCGTAGAGAAGGGTTAATATATGAACGTAATAACCGTAGGTCAGTAAAAGAAAATTCTTTGGCTGCTATACAAAATTGGGAAAAACTTAGGGCTGGTGAAACCTTAGATGCTCTTGCTGTTAAAAAATGTTTGAAATTTTTAAAGCGAACTATTAACGCTTTACCTGAAGCGGGTTCCTTTACTCTACAAGACTTACAAACTAACTGGGGGGTGTCAAGAACGGACATATGGCATGACGCGTTTGAACGTATGTCTTTACTTGAACGTTCTTATTTAGTAGCGGCGTTACGTCGTGGTGAAAAACTTACCAAGACCCCGCGTATACGGCTCAGCACTATACATAGTGCAAAAGGCGGCGAAGCGGATAATGTAATTCTGTTTAGTGACATGGCAAATAGAACATATAAAGATATGCAAAAGAAGCCGGATAATGAGCGTAGGGTTTTTTACGTAGGAGTAACTAGAACTAAGGAAAATCTTCATATCGTTATGCCAAGAACAAAATTTATGTTTGCGGAGTTATAATCTTATAGTCATAAGACATACACGCATGCTAGGCTATATTTTAGAAGGTTAGTAAGGAATAGAAATATGAGAACAGCCGACTTTTATGATTTTATGTTAAAGCGAGAAAATATTCGTCTTAACAAACTAAGCGGTATGTCGTTCCCTTGGACAGATGATCCAATACTTCAAACTTATAAATTTACCAATGTAAAACGAGCCCATGATAAAACTACTAGATGGTTTTGGGAAAATGTTTTAGATAAACACCATAATGCTCCTAAAGAATACTTACTGTTTAACTGTGCCTTGTTTCGGTACTTTGGCACTATAGAGTTTTCAGAGGCTATTGGGGGTTGGACCGAACTTTGGACAGAGCATAAAGATATTATTAGAGATATAGCTAAAGAACGATTACGCCAAGGTAAGAAAGTTTTTACAGGAGCCTATGTAATAACGAACCAAGGTATAAAAGCACCTAAACAAGATGTCGTAATTGATGAGTTTTTAACTCCACTTTGGCGTAAACTACCTGACTTAGTAAAGATTGCTAACGAAACACATAGTTGGCAAGCTGTCGCTACGGCAATGATGAAATTAAAAGGCTTTGGTGGCACAGGCTTTATGACTAAGGAGGTACTGCAAGATGCCCTACATACCCCTGTATTTGTGGAGTGCATTGATCGTAACCTTTGGTGTCCTGTTGGCCCTGGAGCAAAACGAGGCATTAACAGGTTACTACATAGAACTTTTAATTCCCCACTAAAGCCAGAAGAGGGTTTAAAAGTAATGTTAGAACTTTTTGCGGCCAGAGAAACACACTGGCCGAAGAACTACGTTGACCTAGAATTACATGACATACAGTTTCAACTTTGTGAATTTGATAAATACGAACGGGTTATGAATAACGAAGGCAGACCAAGGAGTAAGTACCGTGTTAAGTGAAATAACAGTACGATCTATGACTTTGCCGTTGTTTAACACTTTGGCGTTAGAAATAAATGCTGGATGCAATCGTACTTGTGACTTTTGTCCACAGGCAAATAGCACACGACCAAGCCAACAAATGACAGAAGAAGATATTACACCTATTATTGACCAGTTAATTGATCTTAAATTTAAAAAACGTGTTTCATTGAATATTTATAATGAACCATTACGACATGAAAAATTAGATAAATTTATACAAATGTTTACTGATAGACTTCCTAGAGTTTGTACAATGTTTGCCACTAATGCTGACTATCTAAAGCGGCCGGAAGACTTAGCACGGTTTTTTGATGCAGGGTGTCGCCAAATACAAATTAATATTTATTCAAATGAAAAACGCTACCAGCAAATCAAACAGTGGGTTAATGATTTAGGGTATGATCAAAGTGGTTCTGTTTATACCTATGTAAAGGCGGGACAAAAAATATGCCATGTACTTAGAAAATTTGATGGCAAATTTGAAGGCGGTTTTACTATTAATAACCGTGCAGGGAATATCCCTTGGTATCAACCCGCAATTACCGAACCGTTACAGAAAATGTGTACGCGTCCATGGCGTATGCTCAATATAAACTGGGATGGTCAGGCTATTCTTTGTTGCAATGACTATGAAGGTGAAACAGATTTTGGAAATATGAAAACACATTCTTTAGTTGAAATGTGGAACCATATAGAATTCCACAAAATACGTGAAAGGCTGCAAAATAAAGATCGTAATTTACCCGTGTGTGGTGTATGCGACTACGGCGGCGGCAGCTACCCTCATATGATTCACCCCGTAAATTTGGAAAAATAAAATGGTTATCCCGGCATATAAAAAAGACTTTAAGTTAGAGTACAACTCTGAATACGGACTACACCTACGAATTGGTTCTACAGACAAATCTTGTGTTAAAGAGGTTTATAGAGATTATAAGAAAATGCAGCTACGAGATAAAATAGTTATGGATCTAGGTGGCTGCTTTGGAGCATTTTGTAAATTTGCTTTAGATTCAGGTGCCAAGCATGTGTATACATATGAACCCGAACCAAAAAACATACCGCTGCTTCAAAAGAATACACAGAGTATGGACTATGAACGTATTACAACTTATAATAAAGCTGTGATAGCGGGTAATGCCCAAACCGTAGATTTGTATAGGGGTGGTCGCCGAGGACATTCAATGGAAAGTGCCAGTACATTAGAAATACGAGGGCGTGAAAAAATTAAAGTTGGTTCTTGTAATTTTGAAGATGAATTAAAACGCATTAAACCTTCTGTAATTAAAATGGATGTAGAAGGTGGCGAATACTCATTATTAGAAATACGAATGCCTAAACATGTTAAAGAGATAATGGTTGAGTATCATTTCAAGCGCAAAGCTTTAAAAGAAAAATGTGCCGAACTGCATAACTTTCTACTTAATCAAAACTTTAAGGCGATAGAAGCCCCTTATCTAAAGGATAAAAATCGTCACGGCCTTGGGCTATATAGGAGAACGTAATGTTAATCTATATTCACACAGCCGGTAGACCAGACAGGCAAATAACACTTAAAAGTTTTCCTGCTTCTTTGGTTAAACGTACTCGCCTAGTAGTGCAAGATGCTGAAAAAGATCGCTATCTTAAATTACCTAATATAGTGGTTCTTCCTGGAGACATAGACAGGTTAAGTCCAACACGGCAATGGATATTGGAAAATGCTGAGACTGATAAATTTGTTATGATGGATGATGATTTAACTTTTGCACATCGTGGCCCATACACGGGAACCAAACTTTATAAAGCTACTTCTGATGACGTTGTTAATATGTTTAATACAATTGAAATTAACCTTAATAAATATAGTCATGTTGGCGTAAGCGCACGTGAAGGCAATAACCGTGTACAGTCAGACTTTAAAGAAAACACACGAATGATGCGTTTACTCGGTTATAACAAACCAGAAGTATTAAAAACTGGCGCACGATTTGATCGCATAGATACTAAACAAGATTTTGATATGACTTTGCAGCTATTACGTAAAGGATATAAAAATGCAGTGCTGTACAGCTTCGCACATAATCAACCAGGAAGTAATAACACCGGAGGGTGCAGCGTTTACCGTGATCCCGAAATGATGGATAGGTGCAGCCACGAACTTGCCGCCTTACACCCAGACTTTGTTAAAGTAGTTGAAAAACAAACTAAGACTAGTTGGGGTGGCGGCATTAGAACAGACGTAAGAATAGCATGGAAAAAAGCGTATGAAAGTCATACATAGTCGTAATGTAAACGAGGCTTATGTTATTGGTATTCGCGCATTAGATGCGTGTGGAAATATTGAAGACAGCCGCATTGGTCAAGTTAAGACCATGCCTGTACCTGTGTCTACAGTTTACACGCATCCACAAGAACGTGTTCTGTTTAATACAAAACGTGATGCTAACCCGTTTTTCCATTTAATGGAAGGGCTGTGGATGTTGGCAGGGCGCAATGATGTAAAATGGATAAAAAACTATAACAGTACATTTGGTCAATTTAGTGATGATGGT
>VTLG01009120.1_pt1 | contig 11560 bp, 4 predicted proteins | sample 4694571 | NCBI WGS metagenome assembly VTLG01 (sample SAMN12604809, study PRJNA352737) | marine metagenome | biome: ENVO:00000447; feature: ENVO:00000209|ENVO:00000569|ENVO:01000036; material: ENVO:00002151; isolation source: viral sequences binned using virsorter ... | reverse complement strand
GTAGGGTCAGCTGCAACTAACTTAGTTTCATTAGCGTCATCTGTTGTACCTTCAAATATAAGGTCAACGTTCTGAGCTAGAGTCAGGTCTCCAGTCATGGTTCCACCAGTGTTACTGAAGTACCTATCTCCTACCTCTTGAGTTTTGTATAAGTTTTGGGTATAGTTGTCATTTAGATCTTCTGATTTAATTGAAGATCCAGCATAAAAGGTGGCTGCTAGACTATCGACGTTCGTATCTCTAAGTATTTTGATTTTGGCTCCGTTTGTAGGAGCAGTATTAAATTGTACCGTGGTAGCGTTGGCAAAAGACCACGCAGTAGTCACGGCTGCGTCAACCTGTACTTGTACGTCAGTTGACTTTAGATATGGAAATGTAAAAGAGTAATTGGTTTGAGACCCATTACCTGTATACGAATTTTCTGTAACAGCCATTTTAATTAGTTGTTATTATACTGTAAAAGTTTTTGTGTTTCTAAGTTTTGTTTTTCTATTTGGACAGCTCCTTGAATGTTACCTTGTTGCATTTCAAAGTCAGCTCGTTGCTGATCTATAATATTATCTTCACCAATCTTATAACGATTCTCAGCAATCTTTTGTTCTTCACGAACAATTTTGTCAATCTTTCTAAAGAAAGGTAAGAGTTTTATTTTAAGTTCTATTCTTTCATTCTTACCTAAGATGTGCATATCTTTGTACTGTCTAAATTCCTTGATTTGTCTGCGAGTTTCAGGTAATACCATGATCTCAGCTATTCGTTGCCAAGGTTGTCTTTCAGCCATATAAGATAGAATCTTGTTACGTTCAACAGTCTCATACTTATAAGATCCAGTAGAATCCATGTTTAATCTAGATATACCTGTATAATTAATCATTCTTAAGAAATCCATTGTTTCATCAAATGTAACAGTTTCTCCAGTTTGAGTTTTATATGACATGTCTCCACCGGGTTGTGCACAAACAGCAAATGGATTCATAGCACAATTTATAGCTTGTAAAGGATCATTAGGATCTGGTTCTTGTACACCATTGTTACCACCACCTAAAGGATTAATACTATCAGGTAAGAAGTTTTTAGCTACAGGAAACTTGTTCATTAAATACTCGAGGTATTCTCCTTGAATATCCTTTTGAGCTCCATCAATAGCATTTGATAAGATACCTAATGCACTAGACATAGGTATGAATGATCTAGTAATCTGTGCAGCTAATCTTTGGAATCCACTTAAGTCAGCATTTAAAATAGCAATGATAGGTTCAATGCTAGTTAAAGGTGTATTCTGACCGAATGAAGCCATAAGAGTCCACATTAATTTACCACCTATATCTTCTATTATAGGTTGACCTAAGAGATGAGAGTATAATGCCATATCTCCTAAGATAGCTAAGGTTTGTTCTACACCGGGTATACCTTCATAGCTATACCATTTACCTCCAATCTTAACAGTTTTAGGTTGGTAGCCATATAAGTCTCTATGTTTTCTTCTTGTTTCTTGGTTATAATGTCCATTACCTCTAATATTACCAGCCATAGCATAGCTGTATGCAGTAGTAAATAACAAGCCAGTAAACATTAATCTACCTGTGTACTCGTACTGTAACTGGTGAAATACAACATTAGCGTTTGGAGTATTAGTTAGGTCTATACCATGTTCTAGTAGAGCTGCAGCTATCTGTTCATCAGTTTTTGCATAAATAGTTTTAGCATATCTATTCATCCCGGGAATTGCACTAATAGGAGACCAAGAAGCTGCTGCTTTAACCCAGTTAACCTGTGTACGTGGGAATGTTAATTGATAACGAAGAGCTGGATACGCTGTAATTGCTTGATTAATCCATCTCGAAATACCATCATCTAAGTTTAACTGTACTTCCCCTGCAAGAGATTTAGCAATAGGATCTTGAAGAATATCGTTAGAGTCAAATGTACTCTTAGCTAATCTTCGTTCAGCTTCTAAAAGTTTAGCTGGACCATCAGGAATGTCGAGACCTCCAAATTCATATAAGACTTCATCATAAGCTTGCATTCTTCGAGAGTATGTACCCATCATATCAGCAGCATAACCGTCAGGAAACATTAAACCAGTACTACCATAACGTGCAGCAGGGATGCGACCTATGTCATTTAATCCAAGTGCCATATCTATCTGAAAATTCATACCAACATTATTGTCTTTTTCATAGACAGCTTTCATCTTCCTGAGTATGTTACCTACTTTATCTTCTTGAATTTTAAAGTCTTTCTTATATGCTTTTAGTAATTCTGTTGGATCTTTATGAGCTCGTTTCAAAGTCTTAAACGCATATTTCAAAGCTCTTCTGTTTGTTTCAAATACTGCACCAAAGAAATAAGCTTGTCTTTTTACAGCATCTACATCACGTCTAGCAATAGCCCAAGGAATAGCACCTAAAGTATTTGTTAGTGGTTTGATTATAATATTATAAGCATTACCAACTGTAGCATTTATTGGTGCTGCTCCTGATAACATAAAATTCATATGATTAGCCCATAATCCTTTAGCAAATAAATTCATTTCTTTAGGATTAGGACTCTTAAGAGCACCCCAAGGTGTAACTTGTTGTTCAGTCCACTTATATAATTTAGCTAAGTCATTAACATCACCGTCAGTAGCTCTAAATACATCAACCATAGGCTCAAGAGCTTCTGGTAAAGTCTGTTTTAAACCTTTTAAAGTTTGAAGAAACTTCTTATTCTTAGCATGTATAGAGTTTTGAGCTGCTGTAAACTCATCTATAATACGTGTTATAACTTTTTCAAAATCACCAGCTGGTATTTCGTTAAACCAGTTTTTATTACGTAAAGCCCAACCAGCTATATACTTATTCAATGAATACTCATTCATGAGATAGTTTAGTTTGTCCAGTATAACACCTATAACTCTATCGTCATCTAACCAGTCTGGAGCAAAATCTTGTATAGCACCAGCTAAAGTACTAATCTCTCTACCTAATGTATCCATAACTCGAGCAGATGATGTAGCTATATCATAGCCTAGGAATCTGTCTGTTAGGTATTTGATAGCAAAAGCGATACCTCTAGCCTGTTCTTCGTTAACGTAGTCAACTTTGAAAGTACCAAAGAGTATGTTTTTAACATCTCGATCACTTAAGAATAAGTTTCTTACATCTTCAACATTATCCGCAGATATAATATCTTGGAATATACCCCAAGCTGCTGAGTTCATTTGCTGGTTATCATATCTAAAACCATCTACTATAGCATCAAAATCACCTGATAATCTAGCAGACTCAGCAATGCCCATAACAACGTCACGAGACTTGTCACCTACCATCATACCCTTCTCTCTCATAGACTCGGTTATAATAGGTGCTGGATCGCCTGTAGAGTTGCCTAACTTGATGGCGGTAGTATCAGCCATATTACGGGCTACATTGCCTCTAGGAGGGATCTGGCGTGTCTTAGAAGCGGGATCTAGAAGTCCGGGATCTAGGTCAGGATCAATACCTAAGTCTAACTCAAGTTGATCTGGATTTTTAATCTTTCTTCGTTTAGCCGAATCAATTTCATCAGCTAATCTTATATTAGATTCATCAGCATAACCATCTAAAGTATTAAACTTACGTAAGTCATCTTCTAAAGCTAATAACTCATTAATTAAAACATTCTCATTTTGTTTACTGAGTTTCTTAGTTGATAGTGCAGTTTGTATTTCTTGTATCTTGATTAAAGTATTTTCATCAGTACCTTTAAACATTGATGTTTGTTTGTACTGTTCTGCTGCTTCATTTTTAGGTATAAACCATTCCATTTTTTCTGGTGCAGCTTTACCCATCAGCTTTGCTCTGTACATCTGTAATGCACCACCAGCTATGGTAGAAACAAACGATAATACAGCTGCTTCCTTTCTATTCTTTTCTCGTCTAATCTCAGGACTATCTTCGTCGTAAGTTATGAACTGTTCTGGTAATGGTAAGCGTCCACCGACGTCAAAGACCCCGGGCCACATCTGTACCAGTGCACCAGATAAACTATGATCTTCACTTGTATCACTAATACCACTTACAATTTGAGATTCTAATGTCCAAGCACCAGCAGTAGTTAACATTTTTACTAATGCAGGCATCTTTGGTATTTTACTAATTAAAGATGCAGTACCATAACCGGTTATTAATGAAGGAATAATAACAGAAGAGAGTGTACGAATCTGTTGATGTACAGGATCATCCATCTTTGTGGCAGCATCCCATCTATCATCTAATTCGTCACCCCACTCTCCCATCAGACCAACACCATCCATAACGAAATCAGCTACTCCCATACCGGGGGCACGTAATCCATCTATTGTATCACCTAATATTTCAATAGGATTACCAGAACCATACATACTTACTGGTGGTTGCTTCTGTTTTTCACCTAAGTAAGTATTGTAATCCATGTTATGGTACTTTAAATACCAATCATTTCTCATCTTACTACGTTCTTCTTTCTTATCTTCAGCAACTATTCCCATGTTTAAACCATGCTTCCACCAAGCATCATACTCTTCAAGCATTTTATCTTGGTTAGTTTTATCAGATAAGTCTACTGTACTGTTACCTATTTTAGATTTAAAAGGTGCATTGAAGTTACCACCAGTAGTAATATTTTGTGCTTCATCTCCAGCATAGCCAAAAGCTATTTCTGGTTCAACTGGTGGTTGATTCTGTTCTTCTTCTAGTAGTTCTTCTTCATTCATTGATATAAGTTAAGATAATTGTCTGATGTTAAGTTGTTTATATCGACCCCATTTTGTTTAAACAACTCAGTTATACAAAGAGCATAATTATTTCTGTTACTCTTTGTACATTTACCTGTTATTTTTTTAGTTATGTCCTCTAATCCCATTGGATAAGTTTTACCTTCTAATTGAGAGTAGCCACCTTGTGGATTAGCAGCTATACCATTTACAACCATATTCATAACATCTTTTGTTGTTAAGCTAGGGTTGTATTTTCTAGCCATTGTTATTAATACTTTTAAGTTACTATTGATGGCTCTATTATCAGCGTCTCCACTAAAAGCATTTAATGCAATAAAGTTTTTTTCATCAATACTTAAAATAGAATTAGGACCATTTAGATTAGCTTCAATATTTTGTTGTAAATACTCTTTAGATAAAGTTACTGGACCACCAGCTAGATTAGCAGATTTTGGTTGAATAAACTCTTCATATATAGTCTTTGCAGTTAATGTTACACTAGAGTCTATTCTATCATCAAAGTTATGAAAAACAAAATTATTTAAAACTGATGGTCTGGAAGAGCTTTCACCTTTATCACCATAACCGCCTTTCTTTATAACTTTACCATTATTGTCTATAACAGCTGGTGTCCAGTTTGCATTAGACGCTTCAGTTGCAGCATATATTCCTTGCTCTTTATCTATACCAAGTTCAAAAGCAGCTGAAACTGTATTTCTTGCGTTTGTAAAAACTTTAAATGCTGGATCATCTGAATCATCATTTATTATTTCTCGCATAAGATGATGTTTAATTGCTGTAATAACTCTACGATCAGCTTCATTTATAAGAGAATCTTTAAAAGCTGTCTTGCCAAAAGACAATTTGTATATATCAAGAGCTGCTTTATCTACTGCCCCAACATCTCCATCAAGACTGTTGATAACTTTCACAGCTTTATTCATCTTTTCAAATCGAGGATCATACGCATAGCCACTGTCTATCTCTTTACCACCAGAGTTATTTGCTAAAATAATTAAAGCAGTATCTATGTTACCATCTGTATACTCTCCTAAAGCACTTTCAAATGTATTGAAATCACTATAATCATTAGGGTTCCAGTTTAGTCGGTTATATCCTTCAGTTTGATAAGGAGTATTCTTAAGTAAATCTGATTCAAGAACTCTTATGTAGTCATTTTTTATTGCATTGAACTCAGTCCAATCACCGTCAATTCCTTTTTGCCAAGCATCATCAAAAGGTGCTATTTTGTCCCGTCTGTCAGAATCCAGTTTATTCTGAATATCTGTTTCTCTTTGTTTTCTAGCTGCATCTTGTAGTTGAACTAACTTTTCTTGTAACTCTTTAGATCTGGTAAGCATACCTACAGTTTCATTACCCATCATGGTAAGTTTACCTGTATCAGCATTAAAGTTTAGTATGTTATCAAAGATTTCATACTGCTCTTCATCTGGTAAATCTTTAAAATATGGATGTAAATACTCCAAGATAGCAGCATTTACTTTCTGAGGATTCCAAGACTTGAGACCGTATTTACCATCACTTGATTCATAGATAGCACCTTGTATAATATGGTGAAGAGATTGGTTAGAGATCTGTACATAATCCCATAGATCTTGTTTTGCTTCTGGATCAAGAGCTGCGTGAGCTTGTTTAATCTCATGAGCCATAATCTCTACTTTTTTAATAATAGAGTTTTGGTCAGTAAATGCTTGGTTAGCATTGTAACGAACTTCCGCTACATCTCTACCCCAAGTTTCGAGTGTTTTGATTATCTCTCTACCAGTTGCAGAATGACGAGGTATTCCTGTTTGCCTAAGAATTTCCTCGCCATATTCTCTATAAGTTTTAACAGCTAATGATGGAGTAAGTAAACTTTTTCTCTCACCATTTTCTTCAACAAAAGCTTTACGTTGTATTACTGAACTAATAGCAGCTCTACTATTCTTAACATCTTCTAGTACACCATTATGATAATGCCTGTTGCTGCTAAGAGTTTGAACAGCTATCTCTTTTTTCGTAACAGGATCTAAAGGATTTGTTTTAGTGTCACTGTTAGTTATTTCTGTGTTAGCGTTCTTCTCTATAGACTTCTCACTTTTAGTCCAGATCTCACCAGCTTCAACAATATAGTTTGGATCTAGTCTATCTAGTTGTCTCTCACCTTGTTTCTTACGTGCAAGACCATATAGACCTTGTGCAAGTTTAGCATAGTTTGCTGAATGAGTAGATGCAAAATCTTCATAAAACTTCTGTCGCTTTTCAGCTTCTTTAGCTCGTCCTAAGATAGCATCAATTTCTCTTTCAGCACGTACTTCCATAGCACTTGCTCTATTTGCAGTAACTTTATTTTCAAAGTTATTAATCTTGTTTATATTGTCAATCTGAGAATCATTAGCATCTCTAAGTCCTCTGATCTGGAGTTGTGCGTTTTTCTCTTCGTTATTGGCTAATGTTTTTAAGCCATTGATTTCTATTTCACGTTGCTGTCTGATTCTGTCAATCGAGGCACTGAGAACGTCACCTCGATTTTGGAATCTTTGCTTCTGCCCGTAGGACTTATACCGTGATTTTGATATTTTAGCCATTGTTTACGCAAATGCTGTTGCAAAATTACCTACTGAACCAGCTATACCAGCTATTGTATTACCCCATACTCGACTTGCAGCAGCATTAGGAGAAGCCATAGCTCCTCTGATTGGCTCTGGTCCAAAGTCAAAGTCTTCAAGTTCTCTTGGATAAAGAAACTCAGCTCTAGGTGTAGGCAATGCTTCTTGTGGGTATGGTAAGAAACCGGGGTCAAGCATACGTGAAGCATACGCAGATAAATCTGCTGAAGCTTTATCCGTAGCTAGTTCTTCAAATACAGCTCTTGCATTTCTGCCTGCACTTGCAAAGCCTTCGTTAAGCTGTGCTATTTGACGACCAAAATCAGCAGCATTAACTTGACCTCCTTTGGCAGCTGTACGTCCACTCATACCTCTTGCTCTTAGCTGTCCTTCTTTTAATAAGGACTCGAGGAAAGCTTCTTGTCTATCAAAAGCTTGTTCAGTATATATTTCTTCTAAAGCTCTTCTTTCACTTTCATAACCTGTTTGATAAGAAACAGCATTTAGACCTAATTGTTTTGTATAAACTTCTTCTGATCTCTGATATTGTGCTTCGTTTGATGCTTGCTCTCTATCACGAATTTGTAAGTCACGCTGATATCTCTGAGCATTCATAGCATCAGTATAGTCAGCGATACGACCTTCGTTACGAGCTTTAGTAGCTATCTCTTCTATTGCAAAATCTCTGTTAGCTATGATAGATTGTTTATCAAGCTCCCACTTCTCCATGTCGTAAACGTAACGACGTTCTGTGGCATCATTTGATGCTTCAGCTTGCTCACGTGCAGATTTGGCAGCTTGTTGACCACCATAAATTTGACCACCTACGGAAGCTCCTATTCCACCTCCGACTAAAGCTCCTGTGGTTACACCGAAAGTAGTTGCGGCTAGTCCGCCAAGAGCTGCTCCTCCGGCAGCTCCTAAGCCTGCACCTAAAAGAATTGGAAGTATTGCAAAGTCGAACATGGGTAGTATTAAAGTTGGGATTTCTCCTAATATCATGTGTTAAGTTCTCCTATAAAATCTTGGTGAGTAATGTCCCTCCCACATCATTGAATTTAATGCTACAGGGAACGGAGAATCATTAAATAACCTTAATTGGAAGTTGTCTGTTTTTTGATGTATTGGTAATGAGAAAGTCTTAGAGCCTGCAAGAGGGATATCGTTTGCTAAGTATTGGTCAGCTATGATAGTAGCATTAAGACTATACCACTCATCTAGATAGATAAGTATATCCACACCATTACCGGGTGCAGAGTTAAATGTAATTGTTGTATCGTTTGTAACTGTAAAAGCTGTAGTTACAACACCGTCTAGTTTGACCTTTATCTGGTCAGCATCTGTATATGATATATCATCTTCATTCCAGCTGTATGCTGTAGTAGATCCATCTCCTGTATACTGTCTTGAACCTTGTCGTACTCCTTTAGACTTCAACTTGAAACCCATAACTCCAGATAATCCTACAATGAATTTCATACGAGCTATAGTTAAACTAGCTGTAAAGTCTGATCTTTTATTTTCTTCATCTAAGAAGTAATAAGTTTTAGGTAGTATAACATCAAAGTCAAATTTCCATCCGATAATAACATCACTGGCTATACTGGTAAGATCTTTAAAATGAACTTTAAAGTATGTACCACCACCATCAGATGCAATCGTAGGTTCTACACTAAAACCAGATTCAATAAACTGTCCAGTAGCTGTAGTACCTTTAATAATCAATACAGGTGTTAATCCTGTAACATTGTTCCAAGGTAAATAACACTTAGAAAAGTTATTTGTACTATCATAAGCCACAGAAGTAGGTGCAGCATATAAGTCGATACAGGGGTTAATCTTTTGTCCATCGTTGTTAACAATAATAGCGTCTTCTGGACTCTGACTTAGACTTACTTTAGATAATGTAAACTGGTTAGCCTGTTTTGTAACAGCTAGTAAGTCATCAGTGTCGATAGCAATAGCTTGTACTGTACCGGGTAGCTCCCAGTTAAACCAAGCCTGTACAAGTGTATCTTTACCATCACTATATGTACGGTAAAAATAGACCTTATTACTATTCTGGTCAGACATAGCTATAAACTGGTTCTGAGGACTAGCTATAAGAGTATCTATAGACTCTGGTATCCATTCGTTTACAACACGTCCTACGTCAAGTACCTGTGGGTTCTCGTCCTGACCTCTAGTAATCATTCCAAATACACGTGTGTAACTTGGTGTCTTACTAATAAAGTTTATGTTTGTACCCATATCAACTGGATCTATATTCTCATCTACATCATAGTTAGATATAGGAGTAATAGTAGTAGTTGAAGGTGTTAACACTCTGTCTGCTGATCTTAATAAAAACTGTTGGCTTTTACTAAATAGTACCAAACCTTGAGTTGTAGGTACGATAGCATGTAAATTAGCTGGTCGTATAGTAGAAGAGCTAATATCTATAGGGTCTGCATCTGTGATTATCTGAGCTGAAGTATGATAAAAATTAAAATACTTTGCAGATTGACTCATAGACACATTATCATTAGATAAGAAACCTAGTCTATTATTATGAAAGAATGCTTGTTGTATCTTATGACCTACGAAACTAGGGTGAGAGTTTGTAGTATCATCTCCTACAGTTCTAGGGTCCCATGTAAACTGTCTAAATGTAAACTGGTTGAGAGCTGTATTAACTAGCTCATGAGGCATTGTAGAGGCATCTAGACCCGGTGATTTGCTAGGATCAAGAGTCTCTTCCCAGAATCCAGTTCCTGATACACCATCATCAGCTACAAACTTAGCAAAGTATGTATCTTTATCAGAAGTAGTGTTAATAACTTTTACTACATGATTATGAAAAGATTGTACTGGTAACTGTGCTACGTTATCTACTTGATCTTGGAATACAGTTAGTTTGTTGTTTAACGCACCACCTTTACAAGTAATAGAGAATGCAGTACGTGTACCACTTACAACTCTACTTAGTTCAAGTGTACCTTGGAACTTAGTAACTGTTAATCCTGAGATATTAAAAGCATCAATACCATTTTTCAAAGTTGTAAGTAGTCCATCATAAGTTTCACTACTACTTGTAGTTGTAGTAAATGTCTGATCTGATGCACCACCTCCAGCATTCATTGTTACACTATATGTAGAACTTATAGCTGTTTCACTTAGTATAAGTGTAGCTCGAGTTCTTTGTACAAATACAGGATCAGCTATCTTAGCTACAGTCTGTAAGTTGTTTACAATAACTGAAGTATCTTGTACAGTAAGTATAGAATAATTTAATCTAGATCCTGTAAGATAGTTTACAGCATTTACAGTTGTACTTGTATCCATAGTAACGTTACATACTGTACCGTCTACGTTCCAGATAGCTATACTACCATAACCACTATTAGGTTTCGGAGTAATAACTCCAATATATCGTTCGTCTGTAGTTCTAGCAATGTAGAACCATTTACCACCATCATAGGTAGTACCTGTACCTAGGTTCTTAATCCATCTGAATCCTGATCTTTTAGTTAAACCAAAAGTAGGATCAGGGTAGCCATTTAGACACTCTCGGACTTGACCGGGCAGTTTCTTGTCGTCTGATTGTCTAGATACTCCGCCGAGGTAGTTGTCAATTCGTTGAGTTACTGCTGGCATTATCTCATTAAAGCATGAAAGGGTTGATAAGCTGGGTAGGAATTAGTTTTGTCATAAGGATGTCCAAATATAGTGAACTGTCCTTGCTTAGTTTCGTACTCCATAGCTAATGCTCTAGCGTACGCTTCTTGTTGTTGTAGCATTTCGTACTGTGCTGTGTCTCCTACAATTCTCTGAGACACCATAGTAGCTGCTCTTGTCACCATACTATTTTGTATTGGTTCTGGTATATCTACCCAATCAAATTCCCATACGACATCACATTCGAGACCTTCAAGATGATCGTCCCAAGTATATCTGTGATGTATTCTATCATATAGCTTACCGTTTCTACGTGTAGCATCATACTGCATGTTAGCAGAGTTTTTAGATAGTTTGATTTGTAGTATGTTGTTTGGAATTAAAACTTCTTTGTTAGTGTCAGGGGTAAATTCGTAATGAAACTCACTGTTAAATGTCCAACCTTCCGCTTGAACTTCACGAGTCACCTGTAACAACGTATCATAAGCAATCGCAACGTCCGGGTTGGTTTGATCTAGGGTGGTTACAGGAGCCTGCCCACATGTGGATAGTATTTGATTTATAGCGGGTAGTT
>VTLG01006689.1_pt1 | contig 11560 bp, 19 predicted proteins | sample 4694571 | NCBI WGS metagenome assembly VTLG01 (sample SAMN12604809, study PRJNA352737) | marine metagenome | biome: ENVO:00000447; feature: ENVO:00000209|ENVO:00000569|ENVO:01000036; material: ENVO:00002151; isolation source: viral sequences binned using virsorter ... | reverse complement strand
TTATTTGTGGTTCCTCGTAAACTTCATTGGGTTCGTTGTTATCAAACTCATCCGAGGCAACCCATTTGACAATTTTAAACTGTGGTACTCTGGTATTACCTTTTCCCACTTTAATTGCCTCTGAGCCGGTGTATTCCACCACAGGGTATTTACCGTCTTGATCACCCATTTGTGCGTGGATCTCCTCATAGAGCTTTTCAAACCCGATGTTGCTACCGGTGGTTGTCGTTGACCATGTTCTAAGGCCAATCTCCTGACCGAACATATCAACACTAAAACCGCGTTTGTATTCCTTTTTTTCTTCCTCGTTCTCTCCTGGGCGAAGTCCGCGCTGTCCGACAGCATCATCCCAAGACCAGTCCGGCGCAGCTCCTAATTGGATTCTGCCCCAGCCGGTTTTAACCGAACCAGGATCGATTAGGATGTGTTTAATATCCACTTCCTCATCGGTACCTACAAACCATCCATTATTAGATGGCATAAATCTCACAAAAGATTTATTATCCGCACTATCATTCAAACCTAATAAACTCATATTCTTCTCCTTAGTTATTCATTAGTATTATTAAAACGATGGCCGACACAATTAGTGCAACCATCAATCCTCTTACGAAGTCGTTAAAATTTGGGTTCATGTCTTTTCCTGTTCCAATATTGCCAAACCAATGTGGTATGCAATCTGTGGCACGATGGAATTACCCAATGCCTTTAATCTGTCTTTGCGATATTGATTCTCTGTCGTGACTCTTGCTGTATCAGGCTCGTTGGGAAAGCCCTGGTGAGAACCCAAAGTGAAACTGTCTTTATTATCGGGATCGGTATAGCCCTGACCATAGCCCATCAGCCATTCAACCCAATCGGGGTTGAGTGAGCCTTTCACTGCATCTCTTCCGCCTTGTTTATCAATAACAATCGTTGTTAGTGATTTTTGCGACCCCTTTTTACCTGTGTCACGTCTTTGATAACCAAGTCTTGCCTCATGTGCTGCTGGTGTGGGCCACATTCTGACTGTATCTGCCAAGTTAAGACTGTGACTGTTTTTTCCATCTTTTGTTTTTCTTCTGTTTGTATGTGTCAATTCCATGTCTTTATGCTCAAACTCCTGTGTTGTCGGTGTCGGCAGCATCTTCTTTCCTTCCGATGATCCAGACTCGATCTCTGCGATGGGGTGCTTGGACACTGCAAGCTGGAATAACAAACGATTGTGTGGCGTAACCTTCGGTTTCCAAGTCAAAACACACAAGGTCGAGTGCCACGTTGACGAACCCACCAACATTTTCGATAACTGCATAAGTGGGTTTTTTTTGTTTAATAATTTCAAGCATTGACGGCCAGAGGTGTCTGTCGTCTTGCGTTCCTTTTTTTCGACCCGCGACACTGAACGGCTGACAGGGGATCCCACCGCAGATGAGGTCGTGGTCGGGAATAGATCTGATTGTTTCTTCGTCATTGGCTAACTCTTTTAAATCTCCATATACCGGTATGCTCGGAAATCTCCTGGTGAGAATATCTCTGCAAAACTCATCGGTTTCACAAAAGGCAACCGTTTCAAATCCACCTGTGGCATGAAGCCCAAGTGAGAACCCGCCAATACCGGAACAAATATCAAAGACTCGTACATTCAATGCACCAACTCCTTTTGTGTTTTAAACTGCTCCACCAACCAAAAAAACCGAGTGTCTCGATAATCGACAAAGCTGATCGGTTCCTTGTTTTGTCTCTGGCAGTCAATTTCATACATCTCATACATCCATTCAATAAAATCCAAAAAATCTTTAAACTCGCCGCTATTACTCACGATCTTGCCTTTAAATAACAAATTAATAAGTACAGGAAGGAATCAAAGTCCATCCTTGCGTGGTAGTCGTTCAGGTAGTCATCATGGTCGCCATCGGTGGCAAACAGCATTACCGGAAACTGAGCCTCGATGGGTTGTCGGTCAAATTTATAGACGAGTAGGGGAATAGTCTTGCCCGCTGCATTAACCACTTGATCCCACCAGGCGGTTAGGGGTCGGTTGCCTTTAGCGTAGCGTTTGCACTCGATGGTGAACCCATCCAAACCCAACAGATCACCGCGATCACTTTCCTGGTATTGAGCCAAGTCTCGTTTAAGTTTTATGGGTAGGTCGTGTCGGTAAAACTCTTCGTTCATCATTAATGCCACTTGCCGTTCAAAATTATGGCCTTTGTTTCTACTCTTCTTTGACACCGCGCAAATCTCCTACTGTTTTTATGTTTTTATTCACCATTCTCAGATTTTTCTGCCTCTTCCCTAATGGCCCTTTTAAGTATTTTCTCCACCACCGCTTTTATGCTGCGCCTCTGAAAGTCCGCTAGACAAAGGATCTGGGCGTGTATCTCCGGATCAATCCATAAGGCTTTTGGTAGGGGTTTTTTCATATTTACATCTACTGAGAAATTTAACCTATGGTACTTGCAATTTCTATATAAGTCTATATATTGGACATAAGTTAAACATTACTTAAACAAAGGAGAACGAAATGGAACAACAAAAAAGAAAATTTAATAACCAGTACAACACTAGTCAAGCAAGCAGACTGATAAAAGCATTGAAAAATGTTGAAGGCATTGAATACAGTTTGGCTTATGATCCTGTTAAGGTTCGCACACTTGTCTACAAAAGAGAGTTTGACTCTGCGTATGTTGACCTAAAAGAAGGTTTTGAGTTGAGCCAAGATCAAATAGATCAAATAACTGAATCACTCCCTACTGTCCAGTTTGATTATAGGTACGCCAACAAAGACTTAGGAATGGGAATAAGAATCTGGGACTCTAAGTGGTGTAAAGACACCGAAAGAGCTTATTATTTGAAGAAAGCAAAACGCTATAAGCGCAAGTCTTAGCACCTTGTTCACTTCATGTTTACAAGTTGTTTGACATACCCATCGTATGTGTATATTTTAATAAGAGATATTATTAAGAGGAGGCAATTATGCAGAAAATATCATCGCGACCTAAATACATTAACCCATATATACCCACATTAAAAGGGAACCTCAGAATCCCTGTGGATTGTATTGCATGGGAAAGGAAAATAACCGCCGGTGATAATACCGGTCTTACCTATATCAATTACTTTGATTTTGAAACTAAAGAGTGGAACAGAGTCATCACCACTTGGTCATTACAAGACATTAATGATGCAAAGGCGGGTAATTAAATGGTAGGTAAAGTAACACCCGATCATCAGCTGTCTTGCTCTGCGCTTGCGATTCTTGATCCCGAATATCCCTATGGATTGTCGAAGAACGAGATATTGGATCGTTGCATAAGAGCAAGTCAGTTCGAGGATGTCAGAAGTAAAGAGCAACCCCTTCACATGAGAGTTGGCGATGTGTTGGAGAACCCGATACTAGAAGAGGCTTGTTTGAGGATTGGTTTAACTAATCCCAGATTGGATATTGATAAACCCCTGGTGCATAAAAAACTTCCCTTTGCGGGTTCACCCGATGGGATTGCTACCGCCTCGCTGGACAGTAAAAAACCACTGATTGTTAAAACCGATTTAACCAAGAATATTTTTACCCCAGATGATAGGGAGTTGAACTTGGTTGGCGATGGCATCCTAGAGGCTAAGACCACCAGAGACTATGGAGAGGATGTGCTACCTAATTGGCGCGGTAAATACCAGGCACAAGGACTCATGGAGTGCGCCAGCCTTAGTTGGTGTGCGGTGGTGGTGCTGTATCAATCAACAGATTTAAGAATCTTTGTCTTTGAGAGAGATCCAGAGTTTAAAAAATGGCTTGAGGAAACGGTCATCGACTTTGATCGGCGAGTTAGAGAACAGGATTACTATGAACCTGAATCGAGCCTTGATGCCAATATCATCTGGTCTGAGGCTTATGATTCTCTGGTTGAGCTACCCGATGAAGTGGAGAGCAAGATTGAGGACATTCAAGCTGCTAAACGCATCATTGAAAACTCCAAACAGATTATTGATGACAGCGAGAAGGCCATAAAAGTAGCCATGCAAGAGAATGAACACGCCACGGTTGGAAAGTATCAAATCAAATGGGGTTCCAGGAACTACAAAGCTAAACCGGAACAAACCAAAGTGATACCCGCTAAAGAGGCGTACACCGTTAGAAGTAAAACCCTATCAATTAAAGAGGTGCAAGATGACGACATCGATTGAATACAGGCAACAGCAGAACGCCTTGGACACGCTGGAAGTTATAAAGAATTTTTTTGATAAAAACGGCTACACACCCACGCAAAATCAAATTGCTGTGCAAATGGGAAAAAGTCGCGGTGCGATTTATCCAAGGTTGCAGCGTTTAAGGGAAATGGGAGAGATTGATTTTGATTCAGTCACCGGACAAATAAGGATGGAAAAATAACAATATGGGCCAAGAAGAAAATGTTTGCGCGTTTAGGAATGGCTCATTTGAGGATCAGGGGTTTAACTTAACATGACCCCTGGTTCTAGCAAAAACGAGGAAATAAAATGATGCGATTAACCAATGACTTTAAACACTATGTTAAGGATAAAAAATACCAAAACGACATCGGTAAACAGGAACGCGGAGAGCCTTATTGGAGTTTGTTTACCTATTATCGAAACGCAAGAAAATTTTTAATGGATAGATATGAAAACAAAACAGGGAGAACACCATGGAAACACTAAACGATGCCTTTGAAATATACCTTTGCGACCTGAATCGGCGACAACGTAAGACCGTTGATTCAATGGAACGCACTTGGCGCAACAATGTAGCCGAGACTTTGGGCCATAAAAATATCAAACGCCTTAAACGGCTGGATATTATAAAGCTGTTCAATGAGATCACAGAACGCGCCCCAGGTGTCGCTAATCGTTGTGTTGGTATAATCAGCTCAGTGCTTAACATAGCTGTTGAGCATGAGCTGGTTGAACACAATGTATGCAAAGGCATCAAAAAGAACAGGGAAACCAAACGCAAACGCTATTACACCCCAGACGAGCTAAAGCGTATCTTTAAGGCTTTGGATGCGAGATCATCCGATCCAAAAAATCGTGAGTCCATCGCTTTTATAAAGCTCTTAATCTATACCGGTGCCAGATGCGGAGAGATCGCCAATGCTCGTTGGTGCGATTTACACGGCGATAAAATTATTCTTAAAGAACACAAGACCGATGACAAGGATGATGCCAGAGTTATCCATTTGAACCCACAAGCCAAGGCGGTTATTAACAACCTTGAACGCAAGGGTGAACAGGTCAGTTTGATAGGCATTAACCGACCTAGACGACTCTGGTATTCAATTCGCAAAGAGGCGGGCTGTCCTGATTTAAGGTTACACGACCTAAGACACAGCTTTGCCTCTTATGCGTTTAAGAGCAAAAAGGTATCGGGCGAAGAGGTCGGTAATTTATTGGGCCATAAATCAATGCAGACCACCATGCGCTATATGCACATTATGGATGATACCGCCAAACAAAACGCCAAAGATGTTGGCAAAGAAATTTTTAACTCAATCAATTAATAAAAGGAAAAACTATGAGTGATAAAGTAAAAAACGGAGAAGTGGAACAGGAAATAGTACCGGTTATCAAATATCGGAACACCAAGGGCGAGGATATTGAAATACCTGAGAGTGATCTTAACGATGCTGAGACCAATATCCTTGATAACCTCAAAGGCGTTAACCAAAAACTACAAGAGATAGATGAGGCACACATTAAAAATCTGACTCGTCAATCTTTGGTTATGAACCAGGAGTTATTAACCGATTCACTACAAAGAGAACTGTTGAGATTTGATGATGAAACACCAGAGATCATTACCGAGACTAAACAAGTTAAATCTTAAACTTATTATCGCTGTTATAGCGATTATTTTATTAGGAACCAACATGGCGAAAATAAACAAAAAAGGACTCAACCTTATAAAAGAATTTGAAGGACTAGAAACAAAAGCGTATCGCGATGCTGCTGATGTACTTACTATCGGCTTTGGTCACACCAAGGGCGTTAAAGAAGGTGACACCATTACCGAACAGATTGCAGAAGTAATGCTTGATAAAGAGTTGCGTGAATACGAAGGCTATGTCGATGATATGGTCGATGTGCCTTTAAACCCAAACCAACACGCAGCACTTGTTAGCTTTGTTTACAACTTAGGGCCAACAAACTTTGCCAGCAGCACTTTACTTAAACGCTTGAATGACGGCAAATATGAGGATGTACCGGCACAGATTAATCGTTGGAACAAAGCCAGGGTCAATGGTGAACTGACAGAACTGGAAGGTTTGACCAGGCGCAGACAAGCCGAGGCTGATCTCTTTGACGAGGAAGTGTAATGATCGACAGCAAATTCCAGGTGGATGAATTAATCCACACCAAAGGTCTTGAATACGGCCACCCCAGACGTTTTATGCGTCAATTAGCGCAAGTCTGGGGCGGTATGCTGGATCTCGATATTACGCCGCAACAAGCAGCGACAATGATGTTGGCTTTTAAAACCTTGAGGTTATTTAATAATCCTAACAAAAGAGATACCCAGGATGACATTCAGGGCTATCTTAAAATCGTTGATATTTTGAATAATTTTGAATAATTCAATATCTTTTTTTATAATGATTCTAATTTCACGATCAACCCCAAACCTATGAATATCAGTGAGCCAAGAGGAACGCGACAATTTAATTAATGAGATTGATCGATACAGGTTTATGTATCGAGTGGCTTTTATTGGTTTAGTGATTCAGACGATTATCTTGGTTTTGGTTTAGTTTCCTAAAAGTCCACTGGCTTGACCACTCAGATATGGAATCGTTTTCTGTATTCCTTGACTCGTTAAGTCAATACCTTCCCTTAGTGCAATATTAGTATAAGGATTTTGCAACAGACCTAAGTATGTTGCTAGTGCTACTGATCCAGGTGTTCCGCCCACTGCCCCTGTTCCCCCCAATAATGCGCCACCAGTTGCTAACCTAGTTGGCGTTCCACTATCAGGCAACATCCTTCCCAATACATCTTGTGCTGTTTCAGAGAAGTCTTGTAATTTTGCATCACCTCTTTTGAATTGTATTTTACCTCTTGATTGGTCTGCGCCCCTGACTGCTGATCTCAGCTGTGCTGGTGTATATAGTTCATCGGCTGATTTTATCGCAGCATCGCCCAATGTTTGTACTTGCTGATAAGCATTGTCTAGTTGGTTGAGCTGTTTGATCCCAGATGTGTTGCCTTTAACCAGATCTTGTATTTGTTTCAAAACCTCAGACTCATCTATAACACCAACCTTGTCTGATTTTTGTTTTGTCTTAATGTCTCTCTTTATTTTTTGCAGAAGTTTTTGCACCTCTTTGCCTTTGAGTTGATTTCTATTCTCAAGTGGTTTTAAGTATCTATTAACAATTACAGATCGTTGCTTGAAATCAAGAGTAGAGCTATTTAGGTCGTTCAGTATTTTTTTTCTAAGTGATTGTATGTTTGGTATCTTTAAGTTTGGCACAACCTCATCGTATTTTTTACTGAGTTGTGACTGAACATTCTTATACAAACGATTGACTGGCAAATTGTAATCAACATCAATTCCTTTAATTCCCTCTACTGCTTTTTTAAACCCAAGTTTATTAAAAGCCTCTTGACCTTTTCTTAATGCTGTATTTACTCCAGTTCCAGGTATGCTCGACAAACCCTCTTCGCCCACTTTTAAAGCAGACCCAACAATACCACCTTCTTTTCCGCCCATGGCTTGTCCTGGTGTTAGAGGAACATCCTCTTCTAATAATTTTCTTGCGCTTGGGGTGACTCTAGGTAGAACTTTGCTTGCAACACCAGTGGCCGACCCACCCAATGCTCCGCCAATAGCAGCACCAGGTAAGCGGTCAACAACATTTCCTTCGCTTGTGCCAGCACCATATAGTGCGCCCTGTGTGGCGGCAGCTTTGATTGGATTTGCTTTGATTGCGCTAGTGACAGGCTTGATTGCTTTTGCTGCGGTTTGTGCGCCAGCTAAACCACCTCTTGCCGCAAGTGTTGTGCCGCCTGATAAAATGGCTGGAAGTAATGCGCCGCCTATTTCAGCACCATAAGCTGCGACAGGCTGTTCTTCTCTGAATCTGTTTATGTCAGTTCTAACCTCTTGCACGATCTCATCGTATTCTCTATCACTGACTAATGACTTAACAAATGCCTCTGCCTCATCACCAAAACCGAACATTAATCCTTGGCCCAATGTAGCGCGAGCATAATCCCTGACTCCGCCGACATCAGAACTTTTTTGTTTGCTGATTCCTGGTATGTATTCGGCCATGATTAAATAATGTCTTCTTTCCTAAAGACAATGAGCTTTCCACCCATAATAATAACCTCACCGTCTTTAATTTGTTTGTTTTCAAAAGCTGTTACAACATCATTGGGGTTGCCAAACCGTTCATATATTTTTGGCTCTTTGCCCTCTTGTGCAAGTTGATCTAAATACTTATCAAAACCAAAAACACTTCCATTGTTAGCTAAAATATAATCCTCCTTTAAGCCAACAAGCTCTGCATCTCGTTCCGCAGTTTGCAACATTGTTCCCATAAGAATCAAATTACCCTCGGTTGTTTTACCAAAAGACGGCGCAGCTTGCTCAAACATAACAATTTCGGTGTCTGATGTAGAACCCGATCCTTTCTCTCTCATTTTTGGCACTAACCATTTTGTAGTGGCTAAAACAAATTCTTGCTCGCCAACATTTTCACCGACATCAAACCCCGCTGATTTAAAAACTTGAAGGTATGGCAGTGTTTTTTCTGCAAACCAACCAGTTTCAACATCGCCAGATAACAATAATTCATGTGCTGGCCCAACCCTGTCAATTAACTCTTTTTTTGCTTGAATTGCATCTATGTCTTTTTTAAGGTTATCTAAACTGAAATCCCAAAGTTTATTGCTGTTTTGATTCCCAACATTAATTGTTTGCCCTTTTTTCAATAAATTTATTGCTTCTTGTGGTGTATAACCTTGAGCTAACAAAAACTGATAGTCTTGCTGGAACGCAGTTGGTTTACCCATTTGGCTTTGTTGTCTTGCCATAACGCCTTCAGGTACATTTCTGCCAGCAAAAGCATCGCTTAGAGCATACATCATTTGACCAAGCCCTTTATTTCTTGATGCAAGTCTAGCTTGGTTATAAGCCTCAAGCTGTGCTGGGGTTGTGATTTGATTTTGTATTTCTTGATTCATATATGGCCCAAAGCCTCCACCTCTTGCCATCATGTTTCCAAATTTTGAATATTGGTTCGGATCAAAAAGAGAGGTTGGCACTGGCGGTAATTGTGGTAATACAGGAGCAGTTGCTTGTGTAGGAATGGTTGCTTGCGCAGCAGCATTTTGCTGTTGTATTTGTTGCATTTGTTTTAACCAATCGTTGTATGCGTTCATAATCTTTACCTATTAATTAAAATATCCGCCAACCAAGCCAGCACCCAACAAACCAGCACCAGCACCTAGAATGTCGCCAAAGCCTGTTTTCTTACGTTGTGTCGTTTGTCCTTCAAACGGTAAGCCTGAGATTGCTGAACTGAGCAATCCAGCTTGTCTTAGCGGATAATCAACAGCCCTACCAAACTGTCCATAAGCCGCATCAAGACCCGCTTGACCGATACCGTATTGTTGACCGCCAATGCCGCCTAGTAAACCAAGCGTTCTGTATTGGTCATCGAGCAGACCGCCTTGCAGTGCTGATCGAAAACCTCTGTCTTGCATGCCTAAACCGGCAGCCGTGTCAAAACCCGATGCTCTTAGATTGGCAGCGGTTCTACCCACTGCATCGAAATAAGCTCTGTCAGCCTCGCTTTCAAGTATTCCTGATCGTGAACCGCCAAAAGCACCCGATCTAATTGCTCTGTCCTGGGCTTGTGTTTGTTGTATTTGTCTGGCGCGGTCTAAATCATTAATCGCAGCATCGATAACTTGTTCCTGGTAGGGGTTTTGATATTGAGAAATATCCAGTGGGCCAGTCGCCATTCCAGCTAATTCACCCCTGGGGTTATAACCCATTGAATCGCCAAACATACCTCGCGTTGCTGCAAAGGTATCGAGTTGATCGGGGTTGAATCCAGAGACTAAATCTCCGGTGTAGGGCGTGAACGGAATATCCGCTGCACTCTTAATACCAGAGTACGCCTCTAAATATCTTTCCTTTAATTGTGGATCAAGTTCTGTGGTTGCTGTTGCTGCGCCTTTACTCATAATGTTTTACTGATAATGTGTTCTTTTTTAAATCCGTGTCTCTTTGCGTATCTTTGCCATCCCTTTCTGCCTCCGCCGAAAATCTTTTTACACTCGGCAATTCGAGCAAAGGTGGTGACTGCCTCTAATATGTCCTCACAATCAGACATATTGCCCGCCAAGAACAATAGGTTCATGGCTCGGTATTGTGGGAAATCAACCAGTTCTGTGACAATGCAAGATTGTTGGTTCGGATGGGGCCATAACATCAGCTTTCCTGTTGCTATGCCTCGCTTAACATCAAGTATATCCCATTCCTCTTGATATTTTAAGCAAGTTTCTATCAATGGTTTGCACCACTGCCAATGCACTTCCCACTCCTGTCTAGGTGACTGAGGTGGTGGAAAGGTTGCCTGAGTTGTCAACGCTGAGTTTGTATTTGGTTCCATCTGGACTTATTAATATTAATTCGGTTTGATCGCCACCGTTGACTTCCATTCTCTCGCCAACTTTAAACGCCAAACCATCTCTGTTTTCTATTTCACTAACCAGGCTGTTTAAATAGCTTTGACTGTATTCAACACCTGGTCGGGTTAATGCTTGTCTCGCCATTATCTTGAGCCTCTTGCAGTGACATCCAAACGAATATCACCCAATGTAAAATTCTGATTGGTGTCGCCGGTAACGGTCATCATTACCTGACGACCATTAAATCTGGCATCGGTATAACCGTCTGCCTCAAAGGTAAATGAGCCGAAATCAAACGTATCACCGAGAGGCGTGTATTTGCCTTTAAAACTTATGGTGACACCAGGTAGGGTGCTTGCCTCGCTGTCGGGCAGTATTTGATTGCATTGAACATATTGGTTGCCCTTTGATATTTCAATCGCGCCAGTCGTTGCATAAGGTTGTGATGAGCCTAGATTATAACTGTTAAAGAGGTTGCCTTTTTCCATGTAAAACACATAGCCCGATTCATCACAGGCAATCGGGTAGTCAAACACGCCTTCATCGATGTAGCAACTTCGATTAAGAGTGCCAACGGCAAAGGTATTATCAACATAGTTCCAGGTGATGTATTTATCCGGTGTTTTGTTCTCGCCGCTTGGGAAGAAAAACCATATTTCATTGTGTGCGCTGTTGTGTCCGGCACAAGTGACTTTGCGATACAAATAGTTAATGTTGTCAAAGATGTAATCACTGACAGGGCATTGAATCTCTCTAACCGAACCGTCATAGACAAAAATTGATTTCTCACCCAACCAAGCGATAAAGTTTCCGGCACTTACAATGGCTCGGTTCGATATGGCCTTACAATTTGTTCCGGCATCGGAAATACCGTAAACAAACGGTTGTCCTGAATAATAGAGCTTACCGAGTCCGGTATCGGTAA
>VTLG01003202.1_pt1 | contig 11562 bp, 12 predicted proteins | sample 4694571 | NCBI WGS metagenome assembly VTLG01 (sample SAMN12604809, study PRJNA352737) | marine metagenome | biome: ENVO:00000447; feature: ENVO:00000209|ENVO:00000569|ENVO:01000036; material: ENVO:00002151; isolation source: viral sequences binned using virsorter ... | reverse complement strand
ACTTAAATGCTATACGCTCTAGACCCTGCACCTCTAGTCTTCCCATCTGATTCTTTGCGTCTGTTATTACTATTGATCCTGTGACTGCGTTCTTGAAGATTGACTCGTATATGTTTAACTCAATAACGATATATTTAAGGTCAATTATCTCACCTCTATGATTTATGAGATCAATATGTGAGAGATTATAATCACCCGCCTTATCAGCTGTGTCTGGATGTTTTATCACTGCCATAATATTATCCTGCTATCAAATTATTAAACTCATCTACAAAATCTGTTATGTATCTGCTATCCAATAACTTGATTTGTCTGTATTTGTCCTGTAATCTTTCTTCGTATTCTCTGTTAGATATACTTGAAGCGTCTGCTGTGTCTGAGTTTACCTCTACCTTGTGTGAATAATCACTAGGTCCCTGACTAGATGTATTACCACTATCCTTTGTGAGCTCGTAGTGATGAATAGCATCCTCATTGCCTGCGCCATACTTATCTGTTAGAAACTCAGCAAACTGTGGTTGTGACATCGGCCATTGATAATATCTGTCTGTCACATCATTTGTCATTAATATTATCCAGTGTAATTCTGGATCACCAAAGTATTTAAACGCAATGTCCTCTGGTCTCTCGCCTTCTTTTACATCATACTTATCAAACAACATTGTAGAGCTGTTTATCTTTTGTCTTATCTTGACACGTCTAAGTATGTCTGGTAATAGTTTGTAATTGTCATTGTTCTTGACATCATAAACCATTAAAGGAAATCTACTAAAATATGCCATGATTAATATCCTGCGTTTACTTTCTCTTTAGTTAATGTTTCTGTTTCTTTAAATGTCAGACCCATTGTTATCTGCGTAGGTGAGCCATCTGCAAATGTCTTGACACCACCTGGTGTATAATCAACACTAACATTTTCTAATACACATGTTGATATTCTGTTAAAGTAATCATTTTCAGAGTTTGTGCCATCTTTTGCTATGTACATATAGTGGATATCAAACTCAGATGGTAGAGTCAAGAATCTACTCTGCGCCCCTTGTAATTCAGGTGACATATGAAATCTAAACAATTGTATGATTGCCTGCACATCATCTCTCTCATCCTGATTCTTAGGCGCAAACGTAAAGTTATATGTAAATGTTCTTACGCCCATGGTCTCAAATAACACCTCCATGTAAGGATTATCTGCTTGACCAAATATTCTATTTGCTAACTGTGTAGCACCCTCTGCGCCAGCAAGTGCTTCTGCTATACCTGCAGCTGCTCTTTTTGCTGCCTCTGTGGCAAAACCTGCTAGACTACCTGTAAGTGCCTTGGCTGCACCCTCATAGTCTTGATTTGACATAAACTTAGTGAAGTCTAGTCCACCTGCAGCTGCGTAACCTAACATACCTGTCGCCATCTCGTTGTACGTTGCTGTTGTAGTATCCTGTACATTTGGTGGTAGATATATCGCAACAGAGTCAGATATTCTTGTTGTGGTCTTTGCTTTCGCACCGATACCGTTTCTCTCTTTTACATTTCTTATGCCCGATTTTAGATTGACACCTATGTCTCTACTAATAGAGTTTACTGTGCCATATACATTACCTATCTCACTTGCTTTTTTTGCTCTATTCTGATAGTATACCTTCTCGCCTTGATTCATACCCTTGACATCAATAATTTTTGTCTTTCTTACAGGTGGCTCTGTGGGATGGCCTGCTGATACAAACTCAACGACCTCTACCTGTTTTGTTGTTGATAGTGATGTTCCGTAGGGATTTGTGTACTGAAATTTAGACCTATTCTGCACATTGACATAGAACAGCATATAGTGACCATTGTTGACATTGTTAGTCACGTCACGAGGATATGAAAATGAAGCAAATGACATGGGATCTACTTCAAGTTTACTTGTAGGTGTATTTTTTATACCTAGTTTGGCAACTCTTGAAGCTGGTGGATCAGTCTTACCTGTATTACCAGGGCCACCAAAAATATTGGTCTTTAATTTGTTTAGTGAGTTGAATAGATTTCCCATTGTTTCCTTCTAAATAGTTATATTACTATTTATATGTTATGAACGAAAGATCAATAAAATACAAAGGTAAGTTTACACCTCAAAACTCTAGCAAATACATAGGCGACAGCACAAATATAGTCTACCGCTCAATGTGGGAACGTAGGTGTATGAAATACTTTGATAATAATCCTAATATAATAGCATGGGCAAGTGAAGAGGTATCTATACCTTATTATGATACTGCTACTAAAAAGGTGCGTAGATATTTTCCTGACTTCTTAATCAAAGTAAAAGATAAGAACGGTAAGTTGAAAACACACTTAATTGAGGTTAAACCTACAAAAGACTTGCGACCACCTGTCGGTGGCAGAGGTAAAAAAAGATCAACGGTATTGTATGAGGCAAAGACCTATCAGATGAATCGTGATAAGTTTGCGTCTGCTCGTAAATGGTGTGATGAGAGAGATATTACTTTCGATATATGGACTGAAAAACATCTACAAATGAAAGGATAATCATCTCTATGAATAGATATATAACATATAATCCAAAAAATGCAAGCATTATTCCTAATATAATAAATTCAAATACTTTATAGTATATCTTCTCTAACATTAATCTATAGCGTTTGCTAAAGTTTTTGCCGTTATATCTGAGTGTTCACTAGATAATTCACTTGCTGATATCTGAGTTTGATTTATACTATCACCTTGTCTGTTGCTATTTGCTATAACAGTAGGTGGCATTGCGTTTGCTTTTTCAAATGCAGCCAATGCTCTCTCAGCGTCAGGTAATAATAATCCTTGTGCTCTAAGTTCTTGTGATTCTTTTACACTATCTAAAATATTCTGTTGAACCTCTTCATCACCAAAATTAGCTTGATCTGTTCCTATTTGTGCTGTCATTCTAAAGTAGTCTTTTGTATTATATGGATTGTTATAGAAACCAGAGTATGTTCTCATGTCTGCAAAATCTTCTTTAAGCATTTGTTTTGCTCTTATTGCGTCACCCTCTGCTGATGCTCTATCTTGCATTGCTAGTTCCTCTGCTGTAGCAGCGTCACCCAATTTAACACCAGCTGCTGAGTCTGGGTCTTGATCTGTTGTTGGCACAATATCTGTTGATAGAGGTTTCATCTCAAACTTATCAAACTCTATTCCTGGCACCTTGTTTATAACATCTATAACTGCGTTTGCCATGCCTTTTAATTTATTTGTAAAACCAGTAAATACATCTTTTATTTTATTTACAACACCTATGACACCTGATTTTATATTCTCAACACCAGTATCAACAAATTCTACTATGTTATCTTTCAACTCCACGATAGGGTCTACGACAAAACCTATTATGTTCTTGACACCATCTATAAATTTTGTTTGCATTTCTGTAAACTTTTCTGGTATCGTCTCGGTAATAAATGTTTTAGCAGCTGTAAACTTTTCTACCACAAAATTTGATATGCCTGATATTAGATTTGCTATGTTCTCAGGAAATTTAAGGAATGATTCTTTTATAAATCTTATGCTTTTCATTACAAGACCATCAGGATCAACACCTAAAAATGTTAGTAATCCCTCTACTGCTGAGAAGAAAGCAGTACCTAGGGCACTTATCGCTTTAGGTAATCCCTCTACAAATATCTTTTTAAGACCAGAAGCTATCTTACCAAAATCTAAATTAAAAATACCTTGCACTAATTCTACTAGACCACCTAATGCGTCTTGTAAAGCACCAAACACTCTTTCAAACACAGGCCCTATGTCTTTTAGTATAACATCCATACCTCTCTTAAATGCTGGCACAACCTTCTCATTTATCATTTTTAAGGCTGGAGCCACAACAGAATTTATCTTTGCAGCTGCAATCGATAATCCTGCTGCTATGGCAGCGAACAACATTATCTTACCTTTCTCACCTAGGTTTGCAGGATTTAATTTACCAACAGCGCCTTTTACACTACCCAACATACTACCGCCCTCGGTTGTATCATTATCCTCTGCTTTAAAATCATTGTCCTCTATATTTTGATCTCTAGAGTCTATTCTTGCTTGATCCTGCTCTGCGTCAAATTTGGTTTCTTCTAAATTTAAATCATCAGCCATCACGTCTGCCATTTCTTCTAAACTATCATTTTGTTTTTTCTCAAAATTCAATGTCTCTCTTGCAAATTCAACAAGTTTTGATATACCTTCTTTTATGATTACAAATATACCTGTCAATGCTGCCATAGGACCAGCCATACCACTAAGACTTTCTTTCATGCTTTCCATGATAGATAGACCCTCGCCACCTGTGTTTTCCATACTACCTGTAGCACCCACACCAGGTGACGCCATTACTGGTGTCATAGGTTTAAAAGGCACTATCGCTGGTGCGTTAAAACTCTCTGTTCCTAATGAAGACATCTCTGCCATTATTTTTTACCCTTACTTGTTCCTGCATATAAACCAAACCATGCTGCCCCAGCACCTACGACAACTGATATTAGACCAGATTGTTCCATAGTAGGATTCGGTAAATTCATATACCATATTACACATTTATACAGTAAAATAATATATGTTGTTATGAATATTCTAGGAAATATTCGCCAACTATCAACTGCCCTTGCCATATGAATGATCCTTGCATATGGATTAGGACCTAAGTCTTTGATAGACGTATCAACCTCTAATTCTACTGCGACCTTTTTAGATACCTCTTTTTTATCAGACGGCACCACTATTTTTTCTTCAGCCATTTTATTTTCCTATCCCTTGTTTTCTTCTTTTAATTTTGTCGTTTTCTTCCTTTATATATGTGATTAACATGTCAACATATATATCCCTTTCCCAAGGTAGCATATTCTCAATATCAGAGAGAGAATAATTATGATGTTGCATTAGAGAAAAATTAACATGGTAATAATTCTCTAAACTATCATGTGAAAGGGCTACCCGAAAAAATCGTTTAGTCCACTTAGTGTTATCTCACTCTCCTTCTTAGTCTTAGGATTCTTTATTTTGATAGTATGTTTTAATCTTGGCATAGTATCAAAAAACTTTTGAACATCCTTAAACTGTTTAGTGTTAAGTTGTTCAATAAAATCTGTCAACTCTTTTTTAGTCTGATCTTTAGGGTCATAAACTTTTTTACCTTCTTCTTCGTATATCTGTAATATACAAGCGCCTATTACCTCTAACATATTACTAGCATTTATATCTGTTATACCAGTATCTTTAAATGAGTCAATACTAGGATACTGCATAATCATACCTGTACCATTACCTAACTCAATCTTGTTGGTATGCTCTTCACCAACTTGAACCGTTACCTTAGTCAAGTCTACCTCGGTATCGGCATATGTTTTTTTGTCATCTGGACATAGTAATCTTAATTTAGATACCTCGCCCACAGACTTGGCTCTGATATTTAAGAATATGTACTCAACATCAAACATAGGCATAGTGTCTATGCTAATTTTATTGAAAGTACACTCACTCACAATATCTTTTACAGCCTGAACAACGTCAGCACTTTTCTTGCTTTCCATTGCCATCATAAGTATCTTTTCTTCTCTTACCAAGAACGGTCGATACTTGATCTTTTCATCCGTTGATGGTATTTCCAACTCATAAGTTGGAGTTGTCAGTTTAGGTAGTGCCATAATTTATCCTCCTTATTATATAAAATTATGTAAATGGTGGGAATACCTTTCCGTTAAATATTCTTCCTATAGGATTCCATACCGTTCTTCCTTGTTGAAATATCTCTTTACCTGCTTGTTTTAGACTAGGTGGCAGTCTATCTATTATACCAGGTGTTCTAGTTTTTATCATAGCAGCTGCTTGTTGAGCATGACCAAAGTCTATTCCTGTTGTCTCTGATCCCATGTTTCGCCATTGTTTGTATGCGAAACCTATCGTCACTCTAGCAACCTCGTTTGCTTTGCCATATGCATATTCAACTGAACCTATCGTGGCAGGATATACATCTAATGCTTCAATAGCATAGGTAGGCATATCTCTGTTTACCTCTGTATCTGATCCTAATTGATATATATGCATTTTACCAACATACTCATCATAGTAACCTGCTGTGTGTGATACAGGATCAACGCACATATTTTGCCACATCTCCATAAAGTGTCTCTCTCTTAGATACTTATCTGCATAGAAGGTCGTTTCTATATTTCCATCATAAGTGTGTGCTTGAACCTGTTGTCTTTTTACATCTGTACCATACTGCACATCTAGTGCTTGTAAATCTCTACCTGGCATAGAAACACTATCACAATGTATATTAATCTGTCTACCTATGGTATTATTTAGAGAGTTCAATACACCAGCGTTATATTTTATGTCAACTTGTCCTGAACCAGTGTACATCTCTTGCTCATAATTAGTGCCACCTCTACTTGTGGTATTGTTTTGATTTTTAACTGCTTGTAATAATCCTGATGGCGGAAATATTCTGACAGCGTATCTTGATGGTCTAGCATAACCCTCTGCTGAAGCCATAGCTGCTCTAAAACGACCAATGGTATTATCAGTATTTGCTCTTTGTTTAAATCTAGGATCTCTATCTGTCTTATGATATGCACTAGATTTTGAATCGCCTCTTGATATACCACCTCGTATGTCAAATGGTCCTATTCTTTTACCTGTTCTAAAAATTGCCATTAGTAAGGACTGCCTTTCTTAAATCTTGCAACAGGTAGAAATATAGCAATTGCCATCTCATCTGCTGTTATGTTTAAAAATGATGATCTCACTTGACTAAACAAATAGTGTTTTGCTGTTTTTCTCATGTATAAATTATTTCGCCAATTAATTCTGTATCTTGTTGTCTTATCATATTTTTTATTGCTTGTAGTATTTGCTAAACTTCTTAGAAATGCTACTCTAGCGCCTGGTTTCAGATAATGAAAGTTTAGACCTATAAAACCACCCCTTGCTGGCTCTAAAGGAAAGATCAAAGGAAATACATCATAGTATGGTAATTTGTCTTTGTGTTTAGGGTCATAACCAAACAAATTCATAACACCATACTTTGGTCTTAATGTCGCTTTACCTTGATTAATCAAAGTTCTAGCACTTGGCGTTGTCATCGCTGCTACTTTTTTCTTGTACCAGTCATATGATTTTCTACCAGTTGTGCTATCTAATATCTTATCAAATACCGTTGCCATACTACTATTTATATAGGTTTATAGATAGTAATTAATTCTTCCTTGCCTTTGACTTTAATCTTATCGACCTCAACTGATTTAATATTCTCTAGTTTTTCTTGTGTATATGATGAATATAACGTAGGTGTTACCTTACCGTTTTCGTCTTTATAATTTCTTGTTTGTGCCTCTAGTCTTGCAGCTAGATTTACTGCGTCACCAATAACAGAATAGTCTAGTCTCATTTCACTACCCATATTACCCACAATACAGACACCCGTATTGACACCTGATCCTATATTGATATCAGGTAGGCCTTTTGCTTTAAATTCTGCTTTTATCTTGTCTGTTTCTTCAGCACATTCGATAGATGTTTTGACTGCCATTTCAGCATGATTAGGACAATCAAGTGGTGCATTCCAAAATGCCATAATGCAATCACCCATGTACTTATCAATCGTACCACCATTCTTTAACACTATCTTACTCATTCGATTTAGATAGTCATTAATAACAGCGACAAGACCCTCAGGATCATCTTTGTTTTTATAGTATTCAGAGATAGGTGTAAACCCTACAATGTCCATAAACAAGAAAGACATCTCTTTTCTCTCGCCACCTAGTTTTAACTTCTCAGGATTCTTGACTAGTATTGCCACCTGTCTAGGATCTAGATACTTTTCAAACTGTTTTCTTATCTGTTGTTTTAATTTAAACTCTAATACAAATCTATTAAAGATACTATGTAGTCCTACAAATATAATTGTTATGAATATCCAACTAGGATCAATCAACATTAATTTTTGTTGAAAGAAAAAGTTAGAATATACTATCGTGCCTACACAACCAAATATCATAGCGGCTGCAACAATCCAATAAGCTGTAAATCTTGTAAGTATAATTAAAACTAGACCTGCTACAAAAGCAACTGCAAGTTCTATCAAAGGCATTATGTCTGTTCTTACTATTTGTTTACCTTGTAATACGGTATCTAGTGTAGAAGCAGTTAGTTCGTAAGCATATCTCTCACCTACTGGTGTTGCAATAACACCACCTAATCCCTCTGCACTCATACCTATGATTACAGTTTTACCTTCTACGTTTGCTTTATCTAACTCTGCAAGTGATATTGTAGGATACTCTTTATTCCATCTCAACCACACTCTAGCATTTGCGTCTGTTTTAATTATAGAAAAACCAGGTACTCTCATTGCTTGCACACCTGCTTCACCTGATTTAACTTGATAACTAGGCGCACCCACAGCAACTCTAATAACTTCTATTGCCATTGCAGGATAGATGTCTTCACCTATTTTCATCAATAGTGGCATTCTTCTTACAACACCATCTACTTCTGGTGCTGTATTTGATACACCTACACCACTTGCAATATGAAACTCAGGTATAGGACCTAACATGCCGCCCCATTCAAATAAGAAAGGTAATGGATCATTTACCTTTGCAACACCCCTTGGTACACCATTCTTGTTTATTTGATTAGTACCTATTTGAGATATTACTATACCATATTCTAATACGTTTGTCAAGTCTAAATCCCCACCTAGTCTGTCAGGTTCACTAAACAACATAGGTAATACTATAACACCAGCACCTTTTTCTCTTAACTCAATTATTACATTTGCTAATACGTCTCTTTTCCAAGGCCATTGACCATACTTCTCTATTGCCTTTTCATCTATGGCAATGACTACTATGTCTTTTGATATTTCTTTTGTTTCTGATTGTAGTAAAAAGTCAAATGATTTTAATCTTAATACTTCTTTTATCTGTGGGTCTTTTACACCCATAAAAGTAAGCACAAATAAGGTTACAAATGCAAATGTCCAATGTGTTAGATATTTCATAACCACTTACCTAATAATTTAAGCATATATGCTATTGGTATTATAATTAACGCTTCTAAAAATCCTAGTTCTATCCATGCTTTAAAGAAAAGGTATACAACAAATAGATAAAATAATATTGTTTTCCAATGAAATAAACCTGCAAGTATACCTAGACCTATTACTTTTAAATATTCTTTTATCATTAGTTTTGTGTTACCGTTGCTGAACAACTTGATGATGAACAACTTTGTTGTAGATGATAATTTTGATTTGTGCTACTATCTTGTGTTAATGTTACCGATGATGGATTACCACTTAGATGTATTGTAGCATTATGACTACCTGAACCATCTTGTGTGACATCAACAGTATGGCTATCTGTTAGATTTATATCTAAGAAATGATTACCTGTTCCCTTTTGATCTACCTGAACATTATTAGAGCCATCTACCTCTAAAAATAATATTTTATCACCTGTTTCTTTTTGATCTATCGTCATGTTATTACTATTACCGTTTACTGTCACTTTTGAAAAGTGTTCTCCATTATTATTTAGATGTAATTGTTCAAGGTCTAGGGTATTTGAATTACCTGTTATATTTACTATAGCATTCTGCTCTGTATCCTGCCATACATCTACATCATTTGTATTGCCATTTATATCAATACCTAAAACATTACCAGCATTCTTTTGTGTCAATGTGATCTCATTATTTGTGCCTGATATAGAACCTGCGTTTGTTAGATCAGAGCCTGTAATTAAATTGTCTGTGCCGTCTTGTACAATATCTAAATCTAAACCATCACCAGATTGTGTAAGATAGATGGCATTATTAGTTTGTGATTTATTCTTTGCTGTATTTACCTCTGTCTGTTGTGATGAGGTAATGCCTGATTGAGGTGTTGTAATAGTTATGCCTTCATGTTCAAGTGTTTTTTCTAAAAATGCGTATAGCCTTGTAGTCCAAGTAGCACTATTATTATTACCACTATGATTAAACTGTGCTTGGTCAAGTGTGATAATTAACTTACCACCATTACTACCATAACTATATACTGCCCAGTTTTTCCAAGTGCTAAGATTTGCACCAGAATTATCTGCTAATGCTGTACCACCAGAGTCCATTCTGAAAACATTTCTTGTGACCCAATAATTAGTTGTATCTGAATATTGACTACCATGTGCGTGTGCTAAATAATTTGCCTCGCCACTATATATTGTAATAGTTCCTACACTTAATTTACTTTCAACAAGTGATTCAATGCTAAGTGTTCTATTACCATCACGATCACCATTACCAGCAATTAAAACTGTGCCACCATTACCAATGTAAGTTTCATATGCTGTCTTACAATTACTACCACAATTGTTATTACCTGCTACATTTATATGTAAATCTTTACCACTAAAATCGCTTAATGTGACTGAGCCACTATTTGTACCTGTGACTGTATATCCGTAACCTTCAAGTTCACCTTTTATTTTATTATACATTGAGGTATCAGTATAATTAATATGTGCTGTATTAGCAAATGCTGATGCACAAAAAAATAATACAAATAAAAAACTACTGATTCTGATAAATGTTGATAACATTGTCTCCATCTCCTAATTCGTAATCCATAATCTCTGTATCGCCTTGTGTGACATTTATTATATAACCATTTTCTTGATTTAATCTTAACACTATATTATTACCTGACTCGTCTGTTCTCATCCACACCCATTCAGGTTCTTCATCTAACAATATGACACCAAACTCATCTTGTCCTGCTTTTCTTTTTTTATCTTTATCAAACTCACTTTTCATCTTGATTGCTAATTGTTTATTTAATTCTGCTAAGATATCTTTTAAAAAGTTTTGTTCTAAAAAATCTATGTCTAAAGAGCCAGCAAATTCATCTTCCTCTACTTCTAATAAATCAACCTCTAAATCATCAAATTGTAAAAAATCAATGTCTAAAGCATTTGCAACTATTTTTAATCTTTTCTCTTTTTCTTCTTGTTGTTCTATCTCTTTTGGTTTACTCACAACCAATAAATTATTAATCATATTTTCATCTAAACCAAGTATGACAGGTTTTAAAGGTTTAGATTCAGGTGTGCTAACTGTTGTCGCTTGAAATGCTTGATTCATAATTACAAAACCTGCGTCTGTCTCTACTGATATCTCACCTACATAACACATGCCATCACCATCACAACTAGGTAATAATATTATCGTAGATGAACCTATCTCATCAACTGTCATAGCAAAATCTGTACCTCTAACTGCTATTGTAGCAGTAGGCGTTTTTATTTTTACATTTTGTGCTGAGTTTTTTGCAATTTGACCACTTGCATATCTAACTGTGCCAAGTGTTGCTTTTAGTGATAGTGATCCTGTCTTTGTGTTAGGGTCATAGATAAACTCATCAATTAAAAGTTTACTATGCTCTGTGACATCAACTCTGGTTTGGTCGATAAATTCTATACCGACCTTACCATTGCCTGTCTTTACGGTATCATATGAGAATATGTCTAGGTCCTTTTGAACCTCAATACCCTTGTCACC
>VTLG01001473.1_pt1 | contig 11562 bp, 23 predicted proteins | sample 4694571 | NCBI WGS metagenome assembly VTLG01 (sample SAMN12604809, study PRJNA352737) | marine metagenome | biome: ENVO:00000447; feature: ENVO:00000209|ENVO:00000569|ENVO:01000036; material: ENVO:00002151; isolation source: viral sequences binned using virsorter ... | reverse complement strand
TTCCACTTCTTCTTTGGGATCTTCATCTTTCAAAGTTACTTCCACCGGATTTCCAGTTACATCTAAAGGAACCATTTTTTCTTCAGCCATAATTTTCTCCTAAAATAAACTTGCTGGCAATATGTCTTGTGGATGATCAATGACTGCCAGTATTTCATCATCGTTCACTATTCTAAGTTCCCCTCCATCAATACGAATTCTTGAACCCGCATATTTAGTAATAAGAACCCAATCACCTTCCTTGCACCACGGTCTATCAGGAAATCTTTCTTTGTCTTTATAAGCATCTGGACCTATTCGTAAAACTTTACATACATTAGTAGCTATTTGTGCTTCAGCTACTGTTTCATCTGTTAAATGTAATCCAGCTTTAGTTTTTTTTTCTAACAACAAAGGAAATAAAACAATTCTAAATCCTGTTGGTTCAGGAACTTTTTCTATTTCTTTTTTTGTTTTGTAAGGTTTTTCATTAATATCAATGATATTATTTTCTCTGGTTATAATCTTCGATTTCGTCTTCATATTGCTCCTGTTTTTTTAGCAGGTCCGTGAGTTCCTGTAATGTTTCTCTGTTTGCATGTATTTTTCCTAAAAGAAATTTATATTCCTCTAAAGATTTTACATCGCCTGTTATAACTTGAATAAGTTGATCTTGTCTAGTGTTTATTATTTTTTTAAGATAATCTACAACTCTTACTATATCCGCCATTATGTTAAACTAGCCATCTGAGCGCTCATATTTTTTGCCCGGTTGGGAGTTTGTTTTGCCCAGCGTGAGTCCAACATTTCTGATGCTGCAGAAGAATATTCGAGTGCTGATAAATGTTTCCACATATTACGGAACTTCGAGACCCCAGTTTTCCCAAGCTGAAATACCATTTCTATAATTAGTTCCTCTGCTATTTCATCAATGTCGTTACAACCATTTTCTGACATTAACTCTTTAGCACCTTTGATTGCTGATTGTAGATCGTGTTCTAATATGGTCATCAAAAATTTTTCTTCATACTCTTTGTCGTCTTCCCAAAAGTCTTCGACGCAGAGGTGTCCTACGCCCACCGTTCTCTTACCTAGGGTATCTAGGTATACCTTGTTTCTGTAGCCCTCATGATCCTTAACGGATTGTAATAATCTTTCCATGTTCATGTATATATCTTTGTCTTTGGTCTTTTATGTTTTAACATTCTTCCAAATCCTCTTGGTTTTACTACAATAAATCCACCATCTTTCTTCTTTACAAGGGGACCTGTTCCTACATTACGTTTGCTTTTCATCGCACCTCCTGTAAGTGCTTGCCCTTTCAATCCTAATCCTGTAGGATCACCTTTGGGTTTAGATGCAATCTCTGGTTTCATTCCAGCGGCATTTGCTTTTATTTGTGTAACAGCTAAACCTCCATCTTTATAATCTTTAGCCCATCGTTTAGCTATTTTTGGTTCGTTAGCAAATAAATATTTTCTTTGTTTCTCAGATTTAAAAGGCATTATTTTTTCTTTTTAGGAAAACCTTTTTTCATATTAGCATAAGCTTTAGGGCTAATAGTAGATTTCTTTTTAGATCTACTTGTCCCTGCTTTTTTTCTTTTATTAATATTATAATATAAACCTTTTTTAACTTTTCCACCTTTTTTAGCTTTAATAACTCCTCTACCAATAAGAACATCTTTTTTAGTTATTTTACCATCTCCACTTAAATCTTTCATCAGTCCTCCTATTTCTTTTTTAATAATCCCATTGCACCTTTTCCCGCCTTCAGCCCGAAGCTAGCTGAGCACGCAATGTATAAAAGGTGTTTATAATAATCCGGCAGTTGCTGAAGTGCAACAAACCCGGCTTCAACATGTTCTGTCATGCCAGGAAAAAAAACTAAAACGGCAGGCCCAAGTAGACAAATTAAAATTAGTTCGTCTTTCCACGATCCTTTCATTTGATCCACGGCTGATGCTTCCCATTTTACTTTCCCGGCGATCTGATCTTGTTTAAGTTTAGTTGCTGCTTTAACTTCTGTTACTTTTAATTCAGCTTTTGCTTTTTTGGTCTCGACGAAGCCACGGACTGTGTCTGCGGCAACGCCGAGTAAGGGTTTAGCTAAGAGTTGCCAGACCATAGTCTAAGCTCCTCCTCCACCGCCAATTTGACTAATGACGATAATAACGATTATGGCTACAATAGCAGCCTTAATCCAATCTTTCATTTTCCAATCAGACCATTCTTTCAAATGTGCCCATAAATCTTTAACTAGATTCATAAAACCTCCTTGGTTAAAGCCTGTTAGTCTACTACATGTTCACAGTTTTTGCAATCACATGATTGACAAGAACTGCCATCACTACAATGACACCCATGACCACAGTTTTTACACTCCATTAAAAGACGCCTTTAAAAGGAACCTTTTTAATTTGTACTTTACTGCGTTGACCTTTCGGTCCAGCACCTAAATTATCAACAACCTTCGGTCCTTCGACAGCAACTGACGCTGTTGAAAGAATAGAAGTTTTATTTACATTAGGTCCTGCATAAGGATTGTTATCAGTTGTAACAGTCATCTTCGCATTTGGGTATTTAGAACCGTTTATATATTTTGCTTTCATAATATATTAATGTTTAGTGACTTTATCGTAATCAATCAAGAGATTATTTGCATATTCTACAAAAGCCGATACATCTTGCTGTTCTACGAAATCATTTAAAAGCATTCTTGACGCACAAGTCATAGCAATAGCCAATTTAATTGGATCAAGTCGATCTCTAACTAACATTGCATGTACAGAACTGTATACAATAGCTGTTAAATTATTAATATCGTTGTCATCTTCATCTATTTTAATCATTAAAATTTATTTCTTAGTTTAGATGGTTCATCAACCTTTTTTAGTTGAATTGCTTCTCTAATTGTTGCATGTTTATCAGCATTATCAATTTTTTGTTGCTCTTGAGCAGTATTTACTATGAATTTTTCTTCTTCTAGCCCTTGTTTTTCCCCATCTTTTTGAGCTCTAAGTTCTAATTCTTCTGCACGTAGACCTAATTCTTCTTTTTTAAGTGTAACAAGTGGGTCTTGTTGCATACCTTCTAGGTATTCTTGTTCTTCTGCTACCATAGTTTCGGTTAATTCTTTAATTTTTACTGAAACTTGTTTAGCTGTTTCAATTTCAAACTGTTGTTGTAATTCTGGCGGTAATTGACCACCATATTGTTGTGTTAATTGTTGTATTTCTTGTTGATTTCTCATCATAATTTCTTCTTTTGCTAGTTCACTAACATGATGAGAGATATGAGATTGAATTAAAGACAATACAGGTGGTGAATTTTTAACTAAATATGTCGACATAAAGGCACGATGTGTATCTATATGAGCTACATGATCTTGTTGTGGAAATGCTACTGCCGGTTTTTGTAATAACATCTGTGAATTCTCCATAGCGGCATCCATTGGCATAGGTTTTGGAGGAGGCGGTAGTAATGCTTCAATATTTTGTACCCCCATTGCTTGATACATACGTCTATAAGCCTCATATTGATTGTGAATTTGAGGATTCGACTGAGCTAATTGTAATTGAGTTTGAGCTAAAGTAATACGTTGTGCCATTGAAAAAATATTAGGGTCAGATACTGGCATAACATCCACACGATTATCAAAATCAGTTTGCTTAATCATTTGGTTTCCACCTACTACTGCATATGGATATTCAGGTGGTAAGTAATCTTGAATAATTCTTGCTAAAATTTTAAATTCTTTTCTTTGTGCATAGTGTAATCTTTTATGAATAGCACTCATGACTTTTGAACCTTGTTCAATAATAGCCATTGTTGTACCAACTGGGTTTGCTTGTGAACCTTCTCCCATTTTCTGATCTGCTACAGAAGCAAATCTTTTTCCTGCATCAACTACATAACCTAGTAAAGCAAATAAAGTTTGATCTGGTCCTTTGTAAGGAAGAGGCATAAGCCCTTGTCGAAGATCACCGCTCGGTGCATCTATGTCTCTAAACTCTCCTGGTTGTAATGGTGTATCATCGTCAGCAATTCTAATTCCCCTTGCTTTAAATCCTGCTGGTAAATTAGATAGTGTTCCCGCATCAACGAGTTGACGGAGAGCTGCCGTAGCAGTCCTGGACAAACCCCCCAACATATGAATAAGACCAAAGCCATAAAAACCAAGACCTGGTAAAAATTTATAGTGAATGAAATATGGTATTTTTTTTCGAAGAGGATCGTCTTCTCTATAGTTTCTGTAAATGGATAAAATTTTTCCGGTGCCCTCGTCAATAGTAACAACATACGGAATCTTTATACCCGTAGGTTCTCCTGATTGCTCGTCTCTATCTTCGAAACCTTCTATGTCTAAATCGCAATGCATCTCTAAGATTTCATACAACTCATCATAGTTAACTTTAGTAACACCTTCTAATTGATTATATTTTTTTTGAATACGGTCTTCTTCCATATCTGGATTCATTAATTCTACATCTCTGTACAATCCTGCAACCTGAGCTTTACGAACTTCATTTTTTGTCATTTTAATAACATGCGTTACTCGTTCTGCTGATTGTAAATCAGTTGCTAAATAAGGAACAACTAAATCTTCACTTGGAATAAACTTGGATACAGGTCGTGCTAATCCTGCATCATAATACATTTTTTTAAATGATGAACCTGCTAATGGTAAATAAAAAAGTAATTGGTCTGTGTCTGCATCATACTCTTCCATCTCTTCTGTAATAAGAAAGTTCATATATTCTTTTACACGTTGCGCTTGTTCTTCTACTTGAACATCTTGTACTCCTACCACGTTACATTTAACGGGACCTCCACTTGGAAGTAATTCTTTATATGCTTGTGCTTGAAACTGTGTAACAGCTTCTGCTAAAAGTGGGTGTGTAACATTACTTGCTCCTTGAAATGGTTGGGAACGTTCGGTGTATTTAAATCCTAAAAGATCTAAACCTTTTGTATAAGAAAAATACCAATCGTCTCTTGATGCTTTATCATCTTCAAATTGTTCTCTAAGATCAGATGAAATAGATCCTAATACATCATCATCTAAAATTTCTGCTAAGTTTGCACCAAAAGGAATATCCTCTTGAATAGCTTCTTCTGCTCCAATAGTTACAGAACCATCTTCATTTTCAATAATTCCTTCTCCTACTTCTTCTTGAATTTCTATTTCATTCGGAGCATCACTCATCGGATCTGATGGAGCTGGATCGTAACCTGCGGGTCTTTCTACTGCCATTATCTTCTTGCCTTTCCATAGCCACGTTTTGCGAGACCACCTGATCTCATTTTAATAACATTGCCTGTCTTTTCGGCTTTCTTAATCATATCCATTGTTTTCTTGTTAATTGGTTTCTGCTCAATACTTATACTCAGCATACTTCCTTTTTTTGGATCACCCCCATGTTTCATTTTCATAGGAATAACAGAACCTTCTGCTGAACCTTTGGCTTTTGGACCGGGGATCGTGGACCCTTGTGCACTACCCGTGGCTCTCGCCCCAGGAATTACAGAAGTTTGAGCAGATGATTTAACATATCCACCTTTTTTAAAACCTGCTTCTTTAAGATCTTTTTTTGCTTGTCCACTCTGAAGATATTCATCCATAGCCATATAATCATCTCTTCCTAAATCAAAATAAAGCTTTCGCATTTTTAATTCTGTTTTACTAGTCATACTAATCTCTTCTTCTTCTGTTTCTTCTTTAATTCTGCAACCCAACTTTTAGGTTGGGTAAACTTATAATAACCTTTTTTTGGGTTTTGGAAAGAGGCAGCTTCTTTTTCTGACTTTGTTTTTTTTCTTTTAATACCTTTAACCGTAAACCCTGATTTATATTTTGACTTTTTATTCATCAATAATACTCCAACAATTGCGTAGGAGGAAGACTTGGAGGATCCTCATAATCCTCTGGATGTACAGCCAAACCTACTTGTCGATAACGCATTAACGCTTGTGTCATGCTATCAACTAAATCATCATTGTCACCATAAGGGAAAGCAGCACATTCTTCAACTAATTCTTGTGCCCAACGATCTTCTGTACACCATACTTGTCCTGCTTCAAATAGTGTTGATACAGAGTTTACTCTTACATGTTTATCATTACCACGGCTCGGTGTAAAATTTACAACAGGAATACCAAAGCGCCGTAGTTCTTGGGTCAGGGGTAATCCACTTGCTTTCGCCTCAATGATTATTGTCTCAGGCTCCCAGTACTTATATTGCTCTAAAGCAACATCTTTTAATTTTGGAAAATCCCACCGCCCTTTCTCTACATCTAGTAAAATTATATTTGGTGTAATATCATTATACATAAATACACCCCATGTTGTTATTGCCGAGAAGTCTGCAGTTTCTTTTTTACTATAGGCCGTGTCGTATGATTGAATGACATGTTGTAATTTAGGGAGTTGGTCCTTATCCCAAATCTTCCAGTACTCTCGTTTGATAATGGAACCTTCTTCGGAGGTTGGGTTCTGCTGCCACTGTGCATTCCATTTCGGAACGGATAGTGAGGCTTTAACCGATTCTAATTCTTCTAGCTTCCAATATTCTGGCCAAATAGGTTTATCATTCAAGACTGCAGGAAACTCAATCACGTCCCACTGATCTGCCTTTACATCTTTTTGTGCTTTCATTAATTCTCCGGTTAGATCTTTTGTTGACCACCTTGTCATAACAATAACAATCTTTCCACCTGGTTGAAGTCTTTGTCTTGGACCAGATGTATACCACTCGTAAGCTGACTCCATCGCCGTTTCTGATAAAGCATCTTGCTCGGAATGTGGATCATCAATAATTAATAAATCTGCACCACGTCCAGTAATAGCACCGCCAACACCTGCAGCAAAGTACTCTCCCCCTTTATTAGTCTCCCACCTACCTGCAGCTTTTGAATCTTGAGATAATTGAATGTCATCAAAAATATCTTGAAAAGTATTTTCTTCCATAAGGTTACGAACCTTTCTACCAAAACGATAAGATAGTTCTGCTGTGTGTGTTGTTTGAATAATCTTGAGCCGTGGATCACGGCCCATCATCCATGCGGGAAATAAGAATGATGCAAATTCTGATTTTGTATGTCTGGGTGGCATATTTACAATTAGCCGTTTTATCTTCCCCTCGGCTAATGCTTGAAACTTTTCTGCAATTTTTATGTGATGGGGCCCCTCTATAAACTCAGGCCATACTTGTTTAACAAACTTTAAAAAATTATTTTGCGCCAATGATTTTAAATCAAAGGTTTTCTTACGCAGCAATAACTTTTTTTGTAAAGTGTCTAATTCACTCGGACTTAAATTATCAAAATTAGTTAGCCTCTTAAAAGCATTAAGGTCAGCCATCCGATGTTTATACCACAAAGTCTATATGAGTAAAACAGTATATATAAAGAGAACTATATTGACCTACGGTCTTATTTAGGGGTTGCCCTTTTTTTATTTTTTAAATCTCAAGTTTTCAAGAATGACACTCCTTTTATGGCTGTGAGTAAGTACAAAAAAAATCTGGAAATAACCAGAAAAAAATTAAATTAACTATTGATATAAGATAAATTATAACTATATAAGATATATAAACTAATCATAAGGAGTGAATATGTTTATAAAAAAAATATTAAAAGATAGCATAGGAACGAAAATGTTTTCTGTAACTTTTGTTAAAGCTAATTCGATACCTCGAGTTATGCTTTGTAAGTTACCAACAGCTGATAAGTTCTTCAATGGTGGAGAACTTAAAGGCAATAGAGAACATCTACTTGAGGTTATTGATGTTAATCTTTTAAAAAAGAATAAAGACAATCCGAGAAAAGCTTGGAGGTCTATTAACCTTAATACTATTACTAGTCTAAAGATTGGAGGTATTGAATGGGTAAAATAAACGGAATTGCTTTAAATAACCAACTTTCAATGGAGGAAGAATGGGAGCAACAACAAAGAGCTTTGTTACTTAGTCAAGGCTATACTCATGATGAGGTAAACGATATCATTGAAGAAATGATAAACGAGTATCAAAATGAAATGGCCCAAGATCATGGAGATTGGGAGACCGGCCATGATTTTAAGGAGAGATCTGATGAAGATTAAATTAGTAAAAGATAAGGCGCCTTTTAAGGCGCCTATTCAAATTTATGATAATGGTGCAATTGTTAAAAATCCATATAGTGGAGAAACCGCAAGATTGAATGCATTAGAACTTTCAATCTATGATACCATAAAAGGATGCGAACAATTCGAAGACTATGAAAATGTAAGACTTGGGCTTGATTGGTTTGCTAAGTTTAACCCAGAAGCATACATGATTTTACTAGACTAATGAAAGGAGTGAATATGTATTATCTTTATGATACTAAAACTAAAGTTAATAGAGGTTGGGCTACAACTAAAAAAGAAGCTGAACTTTTATTAAAAGAGTTATCGAATAAATGGTATTACAGATACCTGGTTATAAAATAAAAATCGAAGATCAGAGACTTGGGCCGGATAATCCGGCCCAATTAAATTAAAGGAGTGAATATGAAAAACACATCTATTAAACACAAGGAAAAAATCTTTTTTTCTTATGATGAAAGACAAGAATTTTTAGAAAAAAATAAAGATAAGATATTAGATTATGATACACAAACAATCAATGGAACTCACGGAGAAGAGTATATTTTATTTTATGATTATGAGGAGGTGTAATGATTAAATTACATTGGTTTATATTATATTTATTTGTTTGTTTAATTATGCTATATATCCCACATTGGATATGAAGGAGAATTAAAAAATGATAGAACAAAAAATTTTAAAAGATATAAAAGTCTTAGAGAGTCAACTCTTAATAACTCAATGCTCAAGGCTCAAGAGAACTTGGATGGACAAATTGCAGCAATTAGTTAAAATTTTAATAGGGCTCAAGAAATAAAAGGCTCAAATTTAAACACACAAGGACTTAAAAGACACAAGGGGTAGTAAACTACCCCTTGTTTTTTTTGTTTTTAATTAAAAATTAATTTACCAAGAAGCTAGGTATTGAACTGAAACCCAATCCTTCTTGTTACCACTATATTTGTTTTCACCGTCCCATTTAGAACGAAGCCATTTAGAAGCCTTTCTAAATATTTCTACATTCTTTTCTTTCTCTTCCTCATGCCATGAACTCTCACCAAAAAAGAATCCTGTTGTTTCAGGAAGTTCATTTTTTTCAATAGCACTAGCAATTTGGTCGAGGTTATCAGGTGAAAGGTCAATCGGTGTACAATCGTCCTCACCATTATTGAATGTTTTTACAATATAGCCATGCAAGTTTGGATGTTTCCGCCAATATGCAAGTTCTATTTCAGTAGTTGTTTTTTCATAACCGTCTACCTTTTCTCGTTTTCTTCCGGTATATTTTCCCTTTTCATCATGTTGCATTCCATGATGATAGAGTCTACCTTGTAAGTACATATCTAAACCCATGTTTCACTCTCCTTTGTTATAGGTTTGTATAGTTTGGCATATTTTATACCCACAATGTCAGTTCATTGGGACAGGTATATTTTTATAGCCGTTAGCCTGTAATGTCATTTAAGACTTTTCATTGTCGGCAACCAAACTATCTATTGACATTATATGGGATATAGCCCATAGTCAATTATTAATTTCATAAAAAGGAGTGAATTATGAAAACTAAACTTAAAAAACCAACTGTTCAACACTATGGCAATGTTGCCGTAGATAGTGGACAATTACTTATTATTGACCCTTGTTATATGGAGGATTTTATGAAGCAATATTCATATGAGGATATCTGTTCAATTGAGGGCAATATGCAATTTAAATTAGGGCATGATGGTATTGCTTGTAAACTTGGAGGATTTGGAGGCGATGGAATGTTTGATGTAGATTCAGTAACATTCTACAATAAATACTCGCCACCATATTCTAAATTCATTTTGAATTTGTATGAGTAAGCCTATACCTATCCATTACTTTTCAGATATTCCTAACAATGAGGAGGGGGCGGAGTTTATCCGCCTCGCTCGTAAATTTTTAAATCGTAAAAGATATAAAATAAGAAAGTTAGGAAGAGGCACAAGAAAAGTAAATGGAGCAAAAAATTCTTATACATATAGTTCTTTTCTTCCTCATAAATTTTCAGAAAGGTTCAGTCTGTATATTGATGATTTTCTTGATGCACAAAAACTTGCTGATGAAAGATGGAAAGCTTGGCATGATAGTCAAAAAATAGATCGGATTACTAAACACTTATTAAGTGCTTTAGGTGAGGTGGAAGAGGATAGATCCTAGATTCACTCCGATGGTAGCTCCTAGAAATAGGGGCTGCCAATTAAATTTAAGTGAGTAGTGAAGAGAACCCAAGCCTAAGTAGGTATATAAAAATGGGACACACAAGCTTTACTACTCACCTAAGTTTAATAATACCAGGCACAAGGAACAAGGAACAAGGCGCAAGGAACAAGCAGCCTAGCCAACAGCTGACCAGGACACAAGGATCAAGAAATTTTTTTTTAATTATTTAGTTGACTATGTATGGGATATATCCTATATAATAATTGTAGTGTAGCTTTCGCCCGAAAATAGTTTCTAGAAGGCTTGAGCGGGGAACGAACTGATACACTACAAATAAAGGGGTGAAGAGTATGAATATAAAAGAAGCATGGGCAAACGTTGGCGGTTTAAGTAAGCCAAGTAAAATGCCTGGATATGGTTATGGCCTAAGCGCATTTGAATGCAGCGTAGGTTCGAAGCTGCGATTAATTAAAAATAGTACTTGCTCAATGTGTTATGCATTGAAAGGCCGCTATACTTTTAAAGGCGTGAAAGCAGCTCACGCTAATAGATTAGAATCTATCACCAATGACAATTGGGTTAATGATATGGTTCTATTAATAAATCATTATGGAAAAAAAATTCCTTATTTCAGATGGCACGACTCAGGCGATCTACAAAGCCTGGACCATCTAAAGAAAATTGTAGCTGTAGCAATGGCCACTCCTCAGGTGAGACACTGGCTGCCAACACGAGAAGCTGGGATCCTGAAAGCTTATTATAAAGAAGGGCATTCACTCCCAGGAAACCTAGCGGTGCGGGTATCAGCTACGATGATTGACGGGAAGCCTCATTCTAATGTGGGGCTAACGTCAACAGTAAGCAAGGATAAGAAACCAATTGGTCACAATTGCCCAGCTAGTAAGCAAGGGAATGAATGCAAGAGCTGCCGGGCGTGTTGGAATATCAATATACCAAATGTTAATTATGCGATCCACTAATGAATGTGATCATTGCTTCAGGGAATATCTCCTGGAGCTGATGATCCAATGCAAGAATGATGGGCCTCACCTATGTATCAGATGCTACAACACAAGGCACAAGGAACAAGCTTTAAGGCACAAGCTTCATGAGGCAAGACTCAAGCTCTTGCCAGGCACAAGGCTCAGGAAAAAAGGCACAGGGTTCAAGGTTCAAGCCTTGAGACACAAGGTCCAAGGACCTTCCCCCAGAGTACAGAGAGATGCCCCTCTGTTCGAGGGGGGTAACCATGATAAAGGATTTTCCACCTAGTTTAAATCTGTTCAT
>VTLG01017155.1_pt1 | contig 11563 bp, 14 predicted proteins | sample 4694571 | NCBI WGS metagenome assembly VTLG01 (sample SAMN12604809, study PRJNA352737) | marine metagenome | biome: ENVO:00000447; feature: ENVO:00000209|ENVO:00000569|ENVO:01000036; material: ENVO:00002151; isolation source: viral sequences binned using virsorter ... | reverse complement strand
GATTAGTTACCCTAACTCTATTGTTAGGTAATGCCACGATATTACCTGTCCATTTATCTGCATCTATAAGTTGCAGTACGTGACTTTGTTTATGTTGTGCAGGGTCATCACTAATATAACTATCTGTGTAATCAACTGTAAACATATATCTTCCTTTATAAAACTCACCACCTATTTTACACATCCAAGGGCTAGAACTTATTCTATCCATTACTATTATGGAATGTCCTCTTGAGGAACAGTCCCAAGGTTGTGCTAAATGTGTATCCATTCTTTCTGGCATCTCTTCTAAAACTTCGTCTGCTACTAAACTTGTTATTGGCATCCTTGCCCACATTGCACCTCCATGTATATTTTCTTCTTCATCTATGCCAGTAAAGACTACTTGAAAACTTAAACATCTATCTGGTATTGTATTGACTGCTATCGCTAGTCCATGTAAATATTCGCCATGATAATCTATATGATTGTTAGTAAATTCTTTTCTTACCCAACATTTAAAATGGGGAATATTACTTATTAAATATGACAGTTAGCACCTCCATCTACGTCTTGCTTGTCTTAATCTTGAGTTAGGATTCTTTGCTGCTTTAGGAAACTTTTTCATTTGCCCTGCAGACCTAGCACAAAAACTCTTTCTTCTTGCTGCTCTTTTACCTGTTGGTTTTTTTTCTGTAACAGCAGTTTGTAATTTACTTCCAGGATTTTGTCTTCTATATTTTGCTACACCTTTTGCTGTAAGACCTGCACCTTGTTTGGTAGGTCGCTTATCGCCCTTACCAATGGTCATGCCTTTCATGCCTTTGCCTTTTATTTTTCTTTTCTTTTTCTTTTCTCTAGGCATTATTTTTATATTCTCTAGGCTCTTCTTTTACTTGAGCTTCTATTGGACCTCTAACTCCAGGTCCTTTCCTAGCTTTTCCATAACCTTGACCAGTAGGCTTTGCACTTGTATCATGTCCTGTAGAATTATTAAAAGTTCTAGCATTAGAACCTATTATTAAATCTTTCATATTATCTTGCATTATTTTCTCCTCTTCTTTTTTTTCTTTTTCTTTTTATTGTTTACTTTTGTAATTTGTTGAACTGCACTTATTCTAGTAATAGGCATTAGTTTGCTCCTTGTATTACTGGGTTAGGTCCTCCTGCAGGACTTGCTGCTACCTGCATATCATCTTGTCTCATTCTTCTAGCTTGATTACGTAAACCATCTACTGAATTTTTATATTTTGTTTCCCATGTTGCAACAGCATTTAAATCTTTTATAAAATAACTAGCTTCTATCATACATGCAGAAAATAATGCATTATAACAAAACTCACTAAAATAATTAGAAGTAGTTACACTTGTACCTGTAGCACTAGCTAATGCCAAAGGTCTACGTGTATATTGTATTTCACCTGATACTGCTGATGCAGGTGTTGGTACAATATAAATTTGTGTATTAGTTTTTCTTGAATAATATCTTGGGGTTCCTGTTGATGCACTAGCAAAAGGAAAATAGTCTATTGCATATTCATAAGTTCTTTGTAATAAATTTACCTTTGAACTTGCAGGAACATCTGTTGTTGAAACACTTGTGGTATAGTTTACATTTCTTATAACTAACGCATCAGCAGGTAAACTAACTACTGGGTCAGAAGCTGTAAAAGAAAAAGTAGAATAATTATCTAGACCTGGGTCATCCAGTTCTTTAATTAATCTATCTTCAGCTTTTTCTACAAAAAAAGATATTTGAGTTTCAAACTCTGATGAATCATTTTCTATAGTATTTATTATATCTGTTTTAAGAAATGAATAATTAGGCACTATGTTATCCTACTATTAAGGTAACACTACCTGCATCTGGTGTAGATATAGTAACTGTTGCACTACAAGCAATACCCATCTCTCCAAAATACATATCTGATTCTGCACTAGCAGGAACTTCATAAGTTACTAAGGTTCCTGTTTGGTCACCAATAGCAATTACACCTGCTACAGTAGAATATGAATGAATACCAATTATTCTATTCTTTGCAGTAGAGCTAATAATAACACCATCTCCACCTCTTTTATTAAATGTCTTAATATTTGTTGCCATTTTAAATCCTTATAGTAGGGAGAGTATATTTCAACCCTCCCTAATTATTAATGGTTAGGCACCTTGATTACCAAACCAACCTCTCCAGTCAGATACTCCAAAAGAATATCTTTCTCTGGCTTTGAAACGTAAGTTTCCAGTATCAAAATCTGGCTCCATCTTAGTTTGTAAAGGTGTTCTATTGAACATCTTTGAACCATTAGGAACATCAGTTTTAATAAAGAAAGCATTAGTGTCAGTAAATCTTCTGTTAGTCATATATCCTCTTGGGAATACTCCTAAGTTTCTGATAGAGTTAATGTCATTATCTGCACTACCTACAATTCCTGGTGTATTTAATAATACATCACATGTAAACATTAAATCTACAGGAACATGTAAAGATACAGCAGATGAACCAATTAAGATTCCTCTATCGTCTTTAAACTTTTGAATTTGAATAACAGCAGATTCCAAACTAGCTTCTGAGATTGCTGCTGCTGTAGCTGTATTACTTTGATTACCATCTCCAACAGTTGGGTGTGAAGCATTAAATAAACTTACTCCATCACCTTGTGCTGTAGTGAATCCTTCGTTATATAGCTTTGCAGCTTTTACTTGTTTGGTATTAGCCATTGCTCTAGCTAATCCTTTTGCTCTTAATTTAGCAAAAGTATCATAAAGGTTATCTTCCATTGCTTCTTCTGTGATTGCAAAAGCTAAAGCAATAGTCTCGTTTGTATAACGAGCTGTAAAGCTTTCTCCTGCATCATCATAAACAACAGCAGCACCTTCTTGCTTAGTTGGAGCAGTACCAAATCCTGTAAAGAGGACTTCCTCTTCAAAAGACCTATCTGAATTTTCTACTTCATATAGTGGTTCATGCTCATTATTAACTTCTCCATACTCCATTCCAAAGACAGCATTTAGTCCAGGAAGGAGTTCTTTACTTATCGCAGCTCTATTTATTGGCATAATTAATCTCCTTTCCTATTAACCTGTTACTGTTGCTGTTACGAAATTATCCATATGATTAGCAATACGCACTTCATACCAAGGATATTGGTCTGTTACACCTGCTGATGCTCCAGTACCTGTATCCCAAGGTGCTCTACGTATAACTCTTAAATTTGCTGTTGCTACTGTAGGGTCAGAAGCATCTAAAACATAAGCACTTTGTCCAGTTTTATGACTTCCTGTTCCTGATATATATTTTGCGTTCATAACACCAACACCAAAACCTGCAGCAGCAGTAACTGTAGCATCTGCTTGGATAAAAAATGTTTGAGCAGGGTCACTTGCAATATGAATTTTTACATCAGTTGCTGTAGTCCCTCCAACAATACTTCTGGCGAATTTCTGTTCTCCACTTGCATTTACAAAACTACATCCTTGAAAAACACCTGCAGACTTAATAGATACTCCATTTGCAGCAGGTATAATTGTTCCTGCAGCATGAATTGCTATTGGGTCTCCAGTAAAGATGTCTGAAGGTATCAATGCTGAAGCCACAGCAGGGCTTGCAGGATTTAAATCAATAGTTCGTATACCAGTAGAGTTAGAACCATCACCATTCTTTTTTGCGAGTTGCAAACCTCTAGGGGCATTTACACTTGCCATAGTTCATTCTCCTTTATTGTTAATAAAGCAACAAAAGATTTACTTCTGAAAATTAGCTTGTCTACCTTTTGTTACTGTGGTTTTACTTGAATTAGAAATGGGCATACTAGAATTATTTCCTCTCATTAATTGGCTATTAACTGCTTCCATTAATTGGTCAGATTTATTTCTATAAAACTCACTTCTACTTTGGAATAACTTGGTAGGTATTTTACCTAACGCAATGTCTCCACGACAGACAGCTCCAGAGTATCTTCCATCCACCTTCACGACTGATGTTTGTTCCATCTCAGGTACTTCTTTTATCTCAACGAATTGCCATCCTTCTTGCATTTTTTTACCAATGTATTTAAAATCATCTTGACCTTTAAGAGTTATTCTTAACCATCCAAGAGTCATTCCTTCGTTTTTGAAACGATTTTTTACTGCTTCTGGTATGTGTAAACTATCTTGCTCTTCAAACTGATAATTCATTTCTTCGTTAGTATTATTTTCTCTAAGTTGAGAACTACGTGTATTGATTCGTGTCATATTATTTACCTCCACGTTGCATGTTTATTGTTGTATACTCACCTTCAGCATTAGTTGCTTTCAGTTTTTCTTGAGCATACTGTTCAAGTGGTATATTCCATTTGTTAGCTAATCTTACATCTTCTTTTGAAAGTTTAACTTTCTTATTGGAACTAGGAGTGCTACGTGTACCTCCTGCAACTACTTGAGCAGGTGACGTTTCCTGCGTACGATTTTCCTCTTTTGGTTCTACTTCTTGAGTTTGATACCTATGAGGAAAGGCTTCTTTTAATCTATTGTCGATTTCTGTGTAGTAATCGTCATCAGTTGGATTAAAACCTTCTTCTTTTAAATCTGCATCTATTGCTAGAGCAGCAGCAGTTCTTATTTTATCTTCGCCAAACCAATCATTTTTTTCTGCCCAACTCTGTGCTTTAGGGTCAGGAGTTGGTTGTTGATATTGTTGTTGAGGTTGTTGCACTTGTTGTTGTGGTTGAACCTCTGGCTCCTTAAACTGCTGTTTTGTTGCACCTACTGATTTTAAATCATTCTGTGCATCATTAAGAAACTCTTGTGCTTGCAATATTTTTTCTGTGTTTCCTTCTTCATGTGCTGCTTTATAATTTGTTCTTGCAAGCTCTAATTTATCTTTTAATTGTTTTTCTGTTGCATCTAAATTTAATTTACTTATATTTGTAAATTCTTTTTGTGTATTATTTAACTTAGATGTTAATTCTTCATTTTGTTTAATTAATCTAGCAACTTCTTCATCTCTATCTTTTCTTTGCTTAATTAATTGTCTAATTCTTTTTTCTGCACCTTTTGTATTTATACCTTCAAGTTCTTTAGGTTCTTCTTTTTTTACTTCAGGTTCTGGTGTTTTTACTTCTTGTTTTACTTCTTCTTTTTTTGGTTCGTCTTTTTCTACTTCAAATTCTATCTTTTCTTTTTCTGGTTTTTCAGTTTGGACTTCACTCCATTCTTGCTCTTGCTGCATTTTATTCCCTTTCGTTGCTAACGACACATACGAGTTACGTTATAATTAATATTATACTATATTATTTTAAAGTGTGCAAGTATTATTATACACTATATTTAGATAAATTAAAGGTTGGGTCTAATGTCTTAGGACTTTCTACCTTCATAATTATCTGGTCATCATATAAAAGAATATACTTTATTCCTTTATATTGTATCTTTTGACCTGCATGTTTACCATAACATACATAGTCATTTAATTCACACCAAGGTCCTTTAGGAAACTTTTCCATATCATGATAAGCTAAATCACCCATAGCAACAACTTGTCCTACTGTAGTAAGATAAGCCATATCATCTCTGGTAGAGTCTGGTAATAATATACCACCCTTAGTTTTTTCTTTAATAGAAACAGGTCTTACTAAAATATGATACCCAGGTAAATCTGGTAACACATCTGGATTGTTTATATCTTCATTAGAAATCCACGCATCATTTTTAATACTTTTTGCCATGTTTACTTGTTGCATTATTCTTCTTCTCCTTCATACATTTTTTTAATTATATTTTTAATAACATCTATAGACCATTCAATACCTTGAATACGACCTACTAGATGCTTATAATTAGCGAATGAATCTGCTTGTCCATTCGCTAAATTAATTCTTAATAAATTTAACTCTTCTTCAAACTTACGAAGAGCTTCGCTAGATACTTCCATTTATCTTATTGGTCTCCAAAAGCAGGTGCAGTATCTGCAGCTATAACACCCCAAATAGCCCAGTTAGTAGAATCTAATGCAATAAAATTAATTTCTATTGATTCTGGAACATTAACTGTTAATTTAGAATTTGAACTACCATTTGGAAAAACAGATGCTGTTGTATTACCATCTATATCATGAAAAGTAACACCACCTCTAGATATAAAATTTGCATCTGCTCCTGTAGATATTATTGGATTTGAAGCATCAGCAGCTACACCACCATAAATAAATTTAAAATGTAATCCTGCAGATGGTGAAGGTAAAGTATATATTCTATTACCTGTTACGTCTGGAATAATATTTACTCTTCCTGCATTATCAGCAGCAGTTAAACTTGTATTTGCATCATCTAATACTACTGGAGTTGCTACAAAACCATTATTACCATAAGTAATATTTTCTGTTATTGCTCCTGTACTTGAGTTTTTAGTTATTGATTTAAAACCTTCTTCAGACCTAACTGGTCCATTAAAAGTTGTATTTGCCATTTTTATTCTCCTTAAATAAAATTAACCTGTTGTCTTGGCATGTCTGCTAGGGCAGTCGACAGGCATAAAATATCCCTAGTTATTCTACAGGTGTTTCACCACCAGTATTCTGTTTCATTTCTTCTTTGATAGCTTCAGACATAAAATCAATTAATTTTAAACTTCTTGTTCTATCATCTATATCATTTAACTCTGCTACTTTTTTCATAGCATCAGTTCGTATTCTTTCTAAATCTATTTCTGCTCTTTGTTCTGCTATAACAGTTTTAGTTAGTAAGTCAAGTTGTTTCATAGTTTCTTTACTTGCTCTATCTAAATCTGCTTTTTGTTTTTTCATCATAGCATTTTGACCATCTACAGCAGAGTCTTTTAATAACTTCATTTCTTCTAATTCTAACTTCTGAGATTCTAATGCAGCATCTGCAGAATTTTTAGCAGAAGACATTTTAAGTTTTTCTTTTTCTAATTCTACTTTAGCTTGTTCTAATGAAACCATTTGTTGTTCAGGTGATTGAGCCATACCCATAGCTTGATTAGCATTTAATACTTGCTGTGCTGCTTGAGCCATTGCCATTTCTACAGCTTGTGGGTTTTGCTGACCTGCCATCTTTGTTACACCACTAATTTGTTCTTGATATTTCATTACAGAATGTTCTTGTATATTAGCTTCTAGTATTGGTTTAATTCTAGCCATGATAGGACTAGCACCATTCATAGGGTCTTGTAAATATGCCATCTTTGTTTGAACATGGGCATCATGATTTTGTCCTGCAAATGCAGCTATTGGTATACCTTTCGTTGCTGCCATAATATCAGATACTGGGTCCATAGCTTGTGGTTTCTTTTTAGGAGGAAGTATCTGTTCAATATTAGGCATATTAGCAGCATTTAATATTGTTCTATTTAATTCTTCTATATTAAACATACCAGGAGGGGATTGTTGAGCCATTTGTAAAGCCATCTGAGCCAACATCATTCTGTGTGCATTAGAAGGAATGTTAGGGTCTGATACAGGGATTACATCAACCCTACCATCAAAATCCTTTTTAAATACACTTTGTTCAGCATAAGGTACTTCGTATGGATACTCTGAGGGTAAGTATTCATAATCTATACGAGCAAGAATTTTAAATTCTTCTTTTTGAGATTTATGTAATCTCTTATGTATAGATGAAAAGAATTTACTAGATGCTTCTAATAAAGCCATTGTAGTTCCTACAGGACCATAAGATGCAGCATCAGAAACAATTTGTTCTGTGCTATCTGCAAACTTTTGACCTGCAGCAGTTACAAATCCTAGCATCTGAAATAGAGTAGAGGAAGGCTCTTTATAGGGGAGAGGAATAATTGCCTTGCTTAAATCTACTCCAGTTGCTTCTATTTCTTTAAATTCTCCTGGACTTATTGGTTCATTATCTCCAACAAGTCTAACACCTTTTGCTTTAAAACCTCCTGGTAGGTTTGCAAATTGACCTGCGTCTACTAGACTTCTCATAGCTGCTGTTGCAGTCATAGTTAAGTTGCCTAGAAAGTGCATCAAGCCAAACCCATAAAATCCAAAACCAGGAACAAACCTGTAGTGAACAAAATGGGAAACTTTTTCTTGGTTCTTATCGTTCTTCTTATAGTTACGTCTTATACTTAAAACTTTTTGTGATTGCTCTTCTACAGTAATAATATAAGGAAGAGCATAATCTTCTTCTATTTCTAAATAACAATGTTGTTCTAATAATGTATATTGTGGGTCACTATCTTCTGTAACACTTAAACCTAATATTGTATCCATCTTTTCTGACAAAGATGTTGGATTAGGATTACTAGCTTCTGGTAAATCTACATCTTCATAAATACCTGTACGCATATCTCTTGCTAAGTCTACAGGACTTCTATAAATAACGTGTGTGTACCTATCTGCTTTATTTAAGTTAGAAGCATAATAAGAAACATAAAACTGGTCGATTGGTATAAACTCTGATACTGGTCTTTTTAAATTAGCATCATAATAAACTTTTTTAAATGCAGAACCTATTAATGGTAAGTGAAACAACATTCTTTCTGTTTCATCAAAGTATTCAGGCATCTGGTCTGTTACCTGATAATTCATAAAGTCTTTAACTCTATTTGATTGCTGTTGTCTTTCTGGTGTTTGTTTACCTAGTATTTGAGTTCTAACAGGTCCATTTGCAGGAAACATTTCTTGTATTGCTTTTGATTGAAACTTAACTGCTGATTCAATTAACATAGGATGTACTGCTGTACATGCACCCTCAAAAGGTTCTGATGTATCTTCTATTTTTAATCCTAATAAATCAAACCCTCTTTCAAACATAGATTCCCAATCAGCTCTGGAATCTTTATCTGCTCTATAATTATCAATTACAGTTGCAGCTATCTCTTGTAATTCTTCATCTTCCATATCATTAGCCATGTTACCATACCATTCTTCTACATCAGGTTCTGGTTGCATCTCAACACTAACTTCTGTAAAATCTACAGTTACACCACCATCAGGTTCTACCTCAAAGGTTGCATTTGTATCTTCTATTTTTTTTGGAATTGGAATTACGTTCTGAATTTCTTCAGGTATTTTATCAAATGGATTTTTTTCTATTGCCATATTTTCCCCTTACATACACACATCATCATAGTGTGCATTACAACTTCTTCTATAATTATTTAAGTCTGAAGCTGTTACTTTATGAATAAATAAATTTTTTATAAATTGTTTCCCTGTTTTTAATACTGACATAATTCCCCTTTAAAACATAATTATAACACTAAGTTCGCCAATATGCAACTCTTTTTTGTCTTGGCTCATCTTCCCACTCTGGGTCCTCAGGATGTGATAAATACCAAGACTCTTTCATATAATGTATTGCCATAGTCATAGCATCTACTTGGTCATCATGAGCTGCATTTGGAAAACGTAACATTTCTTGTAATAAATCTTCTGACCACTTTTTATTTTTTGGTATCCATACTCTACCTGATTCAATCATAGGAGATGCAGCATGTACTCTAGCTACTTTATCTCTATCAGGTAAATATTCTAATACAGGTAAACCTGCTCTTCTCATATCTTGAATTAATGATTGTCCTGATGCTTTCTTTTCTACCATACATACATCAGGTCTATATTCATAATATAATTGTTGTGTTATTCGTCTTAGTTCTGGATATTCAAATCTACCTTTAATATTTCCAAGAAGTATTAAATGTGATTGAAAAGATTCATATCCAGATGCATCCTCTTCATATTGTGAAAATATTCCCCATGTTTGTATAACACTAAAGTCTGCTGTTGTTTTTGTAGAAAAAGCAGTATCGTATGTTTGTATAATAAAATCACATGTTGGAGGTTCGTCATACTCCCACCATTGTATCCAATCCTTTTTTAGTAAACCTCCCTCATCAGGAGTAGGGTCTTGCATATATAATGCATTCCAATAACGTGCACCATTAGATGCTCGTATTTCTTGTTCATCTATTTCTAATACTTCACTTGGTTTCCATTCAGGAAAATAACTAGAACCTACAGGCAATTGTAATAACTCAGCACTTTTTTCATCTAACCAAGCAGGAATTTTAATTACTTCCCAAGGTTCAATAGCATATTCATCTTGTTGTTTTAATAACCAACCACACAGGTCATCATAATGATACCTTGTATTTATTATCAGTATAGAACCATTAGGCATAATACGAGTTCTTAAACCTGCAGGATACCATTCTTTAACATATCTACGACCTGCTTCAGAATAAGAATCTTCTTCAGACATAACATCATCTAGTATAGCTATGTGAGCTCCTCGACCTGCTATCTGAGATTTAACACCTGCTGCATAATAACTACCACCTTGATTTGTTTTCCATTTACCTGCAGCTCTAACATCTGTTCTTAATTTAACACCTTTAAATATATTTTGAAACTCTTCAGAGTCTACAACATCTCTAACAGACCGACCAAAGTCTGAAGACAACTGGTCACTATGAGAAACAGTTAATATCTCATGTTCTGGATTACGACCAATATACCATGCAGGAAACAGTTTAGAACAAATAACAGATTTAGAGGAACGTGGTGGTAAAAACACCATTAGTCTTTTTATTTGACCACTTTCTAATTGTTTTAATTTTTCTGATATTACTTCTATGTGACGACCCATCTTCCAATCAGAAACAAGTATAGGAGCAATCTTCCTAACAAATGTTATAAAATCAGATTTAGAATCTTGTGTTATTTTTAAATTAAGATAATTATTTAAATTAATATATGGTGATGTAGATATAGTCTCTATAGTTTCCAAAGTATTTAAGACCTTTACATTGTTATATTGTTAAGTTGTTATATTGTAATAATATAAAACTATAATATTTAATTTTAAATACCTCTTAAACTATATAGTATTATATTATTATATATATTATATATTACTCCCCACTAAAATGCAAGCATTATTTTTGACCCTTAGTTTTTGCTCTATATGTGTCAGGGGTATATATATGTATGCACGCTATATATATTTTTTTGTGTACGTGTCTGTATATTTGTATATTGCAAAGCAAATCACTTGAAAAAAGATACCTTTTTACTTATCTTCTGAAAGTCGCTGTCAGTAAGGCTTTCAAGGAAGTGCTTGACATTATCTTTTTTTTATGTAACAGTTAGACCATCAACAAAGTTTGATACCCAAGAGTTAGAGCAGTAAATACTGTAAGGATAATTTAAAAACGCAATCGCTTATTATCTGACAAATGCTAACCAGAGCTAGAAGAACGGTGGGAGGTAAGCAGGTTTGTTGATGTTCATTAACTTAATCACAACAAGGAGAAAACTATGAGTGATTATATCAAACGGATTGGCGAGCTTCAGCTTCTCGCTGATGGTAAGGAGAACAAGCTGAGAGAGACCAAGGCAACACTTGGTACTCAAGTTAACGAAGCTCAGATTGAGATTGGCACCATTGCAATTGCTTGGGCTACTTCTCAAAAAGAGCATGGTCAAAAGTTAGCTGAGACGCTAACCAAAGAGCTCAACAAGCTTGAGGATAGCAAAGGCAATCCTGTCTACGAGTACACCAAGACTAAAAAAGGTTGGACTTGTAACAAGCTTGAGAAGTTAAGAGCCTTTGCAACATC
>VTLG01005557.1_pt1 | contig 11564 bp, 10 predicted proteins | sample 4694571 | NCBI WGS metagenome assembly VTLG01 (sample SAMN12604809, study PRJNA352737) | marine metagenome | biome: ENVO:00000447; feature: ENVO:00000209|ENVO:00000569|ENVO:01000036; material: ENVO:00002151; isolation source: viral sequences binned using virsorter ... | reverse complement strand
CGATCTTGAACCAAAACAAGAGGGTCTCCACCACCTTTACCACGTCTCAAGATTGCGTTAACAATCTTAGTAATATTGTGCTTGGCAAAATGACTTGAAATAGTCAAATCAGTATTAAGATAGTGACGAACTGCTACTTCACCTAATTCAAGTTCATTTTTTGAAATTAAGTAAAGGCAACCCATAATGACATTTTCCATGGTTGCACCAAAGGAAGGATCATGTCGTAGGTTTTCAGTTAAACCATCCGTAACTTTACTTTTTTCAGAGTCATCTGTAATAACATAATAGTAAGCAGGAATAAACCTTTCACCACGACGTTTGGCAGCAATAATTCTGCCCCGACCATCACGGGGATCTTCATCTGTTCCCATCAATGGAGGAACATATGTGGTTTTAAACCCTTCTACCTCATACTTATTCTCGAAAGTTTGAATACGTTCTTCCGTATTACCTTCTTCGCGAATGCCAACGTTAAACCATTTTTCATCGTTTTCATCCACTTCATTGAGGTCTAATACCCCAACATGCGAAAATTCACCAGCCTTTATAATAGGTGGTGCTAATTCTTTTTTGTTATAGTCCTCCAGGTTGATCGTCCCAACTCCATTAAATCCTGGAATTTGGTGAGCACCTTCGATAGGCATTTGTTCGTAAGTCATAAAAAACTCCACTTATGTGATCGTTCACGATGCATATGCGGTGTGAACAGTATTAATTATACAACAAAACATAAAAAAAGGGAACCCGAAGGTTCCCTTTGTTACAAATGGAAATATATCCATCTAAATCACATGAGGTTCTTGACGGCAACGCGACGATAGTAGCGGTTGCTGTTAACACGGAGGCGACCCAGACCTTGAGTTGTTCCTTCAGCAAATGGGTTGGCAGTAATACCATAGCGGGTCTTAAAGCCAATTTTGGGCTGGAAGGAGTTCTCTCCGACGGCACGTACCATTTGTAGCGGCACGTAAGGACAATAGAATAGTCCAGCGTCATAAGGTGAGGAACCTTTGTAACCAACAACATAGTACTGTTGACCACTATTCGTGGCAACGTTGCTAGCATTAAGGTTAGCAGCATAAGGATCGATGTATACACGATACTTACCTTGCAGAATACCAGCGAAGGTATTACCTGTGTCGTCAACGTTAAGATTAGCGTTAAGTGCAGGAGTGTAATCCAGAACACCAGCCATCGTTAGGGCGGAAGCAACGTCTGCAGAGCAGAGGATGATGTTGCCCTTCCCGCGACGAGTTCTTTGTGCGATTGCGTTAGCATCACGCTCGATCTGGAATAGGAGACCCTTGAACTTCTCAACACTCCAGCGACCGTTGGAGTCGATGTCGAGGTCGAATACACCAGCAGTAGCAGTGTTAGAAACAGCGCCTTGCTCAGCAATCTTGTAGATAGTACGGATAACTTCGCGGTTAATTTCAGCGAGGATCTCAGTACTCAAGATGTTAGCAAGTTCTGCTTCAGCGTTAAGACCGTGAATGGCCTTAAGGTCTTGAGCCAGTTCCAAACTGTACTCAGCCTTCAGGGCACGTGACTTAGCAGTAACCGTGACTTTCTCAATCGAGAATGCCATCTGGTTGAATGCTTGCGTACCAGTACCGTCGAGAGACTCAGCAGTACCAGTTGCCATACCTTCACCGACGTTGTAGTCAGTAGAAGTAGCAGTGCCAACAGGGTTAAGAACAGATGGGTTAGTACCAGACTGTGAAGTAGTACCCAAACCAGCGTTAACATCAGCCATACCGCCCGTATCATTAAGACCGGCAGCCTGACCAGAGAATGCAGAGTTTGCTTCGTTGTAGAATGCTTCGTCTCCGCTCTGATTTGTATACTTGGAGCGCATTGCAAAGATAAGTCCAGTAGGACCGCTCATTGGTTGTACACCAGCAAGATCGTATGCCACCAAGTTAGGCATTGAACGACGAATCAAGCTGATAAGTACAGGGTCGAAACCAGCAACAGGACCACTGGATGACGCATTAGCACCGAAACCAGCAGTGGTTGCGGGGTTACCAGTTGGTGAACCATCAGCGTTACCACTGTTGGTTGGTTGCTCCATGAGGCTTAGGCCACTGGAGAATGAGGCTTCTTCCCTAAGGAATTTCTCTTGGTTTTCTAGCAGGACAGCGGTCACTGAACGCTTATGAGGATCTGCAATTTTGTCTAGACCTTCATAATCGAGAAGTGGTGCCCACTTTTCCTGCAGATGTTCTGATTGGAACATTGCTTATACCTTAATTAGTGTTTATAGGGTTTGAATTAATATTAAATTCAGTTATTTGCTAATAGAACCCATAGTCTTCAAATATGCAGCCATAGAACCTGATACATCAACATCAGCACGGTCTACACCTTCAGACAAGGTTTCTGTTCTAGCAGTTGAAGGCTTAGAAGTGAAATAAGATTCCTTCAAAGTCTCCAGTTTTTCACGATATTCTTCTTCACTTTCAAACTCCACACTTTCGGAAAGTGAGGCGAGCTTCTCTTTCTGCGTGGCAGCAAGGCCATCAGAAACTTCATCGAGGATACCATCTGCAACCGACTCTGCGAGACGACCGTTTAGGTGGATATTTTTCTCGATTTGCTCATTGAGCTTGGTCTCCATATCATCTAGTTTTTCTACCATACTCTCTAGTACATCATACTTATCTTCAGGGATTTGTACATAATGTTCTTCAAATAGTGACTTCATACCTTCTAGGAAGGATTCAGTCATTTCTGTTTTGAGTCCGTTCTCGACTGCAAGAGTGTTCTCTTCAAACCACTCATCTGCGACATATTCGAGATAAGAATCAACACGCTCGGCAAGTTCTGCTTTAGCTTCTTCTACTTCTTCAGCAAGCTTCTCAGCGTATTGTTCCTCTAGGGACGATTGAATTGCAGCAACCTTAGAGTTGATAGCTGCTTCAAAGATTGTCTTTGCCTTTGCTCGGAACTCTTCAGAGAGTTCTTCGCCACCGAGTAGAGCATTGACATCTTCTTCCATGTCATACTCAACAATGGTTTCTTCAACCTCAGTATCCTCTTCTACTACCTCATCGGTAACTTCAGGGGCTTCTTCGAGAGTTGCGTCAGTTTCCATTTCTTCCTCTTCCTTTTGCATTGGCATGGCAGGTTTGGCACCTTTGTTAACTACATCTCTAACTTGCTTAAGCGTCTTACCAGGTGTCTTCAACTTAGCAGAGTCGTTCGTAGGACTATAATTATCAGGAGTTGGACCTCCAAGATCTTCAAACGGGGGATTATTACCAGGTGTATCTACACCAGAAGCATTTGATCCTTCCTTAGGTAGTGCACTGTCCCCACTTGCCGCGTTTGCATTCACGGCAGTTTTGGATTCCTTAGTGCCTACTTCCATTTCCTGTAATTTTGTACCACGAGACATTGTAGTTACTCCGATTTTCTGTGTTAAAATCTATATTTATTTAGAAGTTTTATAAGTTTGATAAGAAATCATTAAATAAATTCAACTTTTTCTCATCGAGTTGTTTTTGATCAACCAAAGTATTGATGGTCTTATAGGTTTTTGCTGCAAACTTCTCACGCAGAATACCTCCATCCCATACCCAGTCTTTTCCTTCCATAATCCCTTCAACAAATGCATCAGGAGCCGAAGGATCAGCAACGATATCAGCAGCAGTTGCTAGCATGAAATCATCACCAACTACATTAAATCCTTCACGGGTTGGTTTTAGTGAACCAATACCACGAGAAGAAACACCAAGTTTAACACCTTCCTCAATTAATGAAGATGCAATTTTACCCATTGGTGTACCAAGAATTTTAGCTTTACCAATGAAATTCTGTCCATTCTCTTTTAGAGAAATGATTTTATGTGATACCCTATCAAGATTAACTGTAGGACCATCAGGATGACCCAATTCCCCAAGTGCTCTACCTGATTGAATATGATTCTCACTATAACGAGAAACTTCCTTACGAAGAGTTTCCATGGGATACATCCGACCATTACGGTTCTTGATGTTTCCTTGAAGGAATACACCCTCAATATACATGGACTTCTTGCCGTTACGATTTTCGACTAGAAATTCAACTGATTCGATTTCTTCTCTAATGAGTTTCATCAAGCGTCTCCGGTAACTTGTACTTGTTGTGCATAAATGGTTCCAGAACTTGTAGATGTTTTAGCAGCTACTTTAAAAGAACCTCTCAACTCTGCCCAACTGTAACCTGGATTAGTAGCATCTAGAGCAGTATGTGCATATCCCACACCATAATCATTATCTACTATAATTCGAGTGTTAAAATAACCACTCTGATCTGCGGTATTATTAACTGAAGAAACAGTCTTATGGGTAAAATCCCAATAAGATTGATTCGTTGCTGTTAAACTCACTGCATCACCAACACCAAATGGCGAACCTGTTCCCTCAGGAAAATCAATAATAGTAGAAGTGCCAGAAGTTGAAATTGCCACAACCCTATTAGACTGAGGTGGTCCTATACTAATAGTAGCAGTTCCTCCACTCGGAACATAATAATTAGTATCTGCAGCAGTTGGATTTACTCCAATTGCCACAAAAGCATCTGCTCCTACAGTAACAACCCTCAAAGTTTCTGTTTTATGGGCTTGTGCAGAAGTTTGTGCACTACCTGTTGTAGTGCTCAAAACTATACCATCCCCTACCGGTTTATGTGCCATTATAGTTAATAAATCATTTATTTAGTTATTTATAATTACTGTTCACCATCAAATTCATCTTCTAGCTCACTTTCAATTTCTTCTTCTGGTTGTTCACCATCAAATACACTTGATGCCACATCAGGACGAAATTTATCTACCCTTTCTGCAGATTTTGCAAAAAGCATATCTTTAATCCTGTCACTAATTTGAGAAGGAGACTCATCAGTCGCCATCATATCCATAAGTTCATCCATTTTTAATTAATCAATGTTGTCTAACTAAGGTATTTATATCTCCCCACCCTTAGGTAGTGTGAAAGACTTTGTTTTACTGCCTTGTTTCTCTAAATCTGGCTCTATAGGTGCACTAATATTAGATACAGGAGCACCCAATTCTGCTGATCCACCTGGTTCCATATCCATTAATGGAAGTCCAGTTGCAGGATCAATAGTATCTGGATCAGGAATAACACCATCTTTGATCTCTTGTTCAATCAACTTATCCTGCTCAATGATTTCCTCATCAGTCTGATGAAGAACTTTACGACGTACCCAATCTTGAGAGAAATATCTTCCGATATATGGTTGAACTGCTTCTACACTACCCAATCTTTCATTAAGAAGTTCAGTATCTTTCAATTCTGAGAAGTGATTATCATATAAGAAGTCATATTGGATGTGTTCACTCATGACTTCCCAGTCTTCTGGAGTCACCACATTCTTCAATAATAGCTGAGTTTTCAGCATATCATTGAACATATTAGAGAATCTCTTCCTCAAACGTCCAACAAACTTACTAAATTTAAGTTCATCTCTTAGGATTTCAGAAGATCTCCCCAAGTTAAACCCACCTTCTCCGTCCATTCTGGAAACAGGAACATTAAGTGAGCGGAAGAGTTTCTTTTTAAAATACTCAATATCAGTGATTTCTCCAAGGTTTTGTCCTCCTGGGAGAGTTGAGATTTCTGTTCCTCTTCCACCTTCACGTCTTGGGAGCCAGAAATCTTCCAGCATCGCCATATACTTCTTGTCATCACGAATTTCTCCTGTGGATGCATCATATACTAGCTTATTGCGATAACGCATCATAACATCACGAAGATATTGCTCTGCTTTTACCTTAGGAAGATTACCAACATCAATATAGAAGATTCTACGTTCTGGTGCTCTAGATAACCTATAAATTACAAGACTGTCCTCAATCATTCTAAGTTGATTGAGAGACTTAATTGCTTTATGAAGATATGAAAGTGTATTTCCTTTATTCCTGTCTACAAGACCAGAAGTACAATAAGTAACTGAATCCCTAGTCATTTTAATACCTTGACTAGCACCGGTTGCATTAATATTACCCGTAGGATAAGTCGGCCTAGGATTATAAATGAAATACTCTTCCAATGCTGGCCATTCATAATCCATTGGATCATTACTATTGGCTCTAGTTACATTATACTTATCCTTCCCTTTTTTAACACTTTGCCTCATAAAACGCATTTTCATCGCGTCGATATAACGCAATTCTTGAATGCCTTCATGAGGCTTTTTTAAATCAATAATTTTATGATAATAAATGCGTCCATCAATATACCAATTCCTATAAATCTCATGAGCCTTTTTATCAAAATCTAAAAGGTCTTTAATAAATTTAAATTCTGCTCTAATCTTATCTTTAATACCATCACTAGCATTTAAATTTGATAATTCAATCTCCACAGGACTATCATGAGTATCAACAACAATTGCTTCATTAACAATGTCTTCAATAGCACTATCCACTTCGGGATGAATTGCCATTTCCCGATATCTCTTAAGAAGATCAAATTCAGTTCTAAATACGCCCTCCATATCGACGTAAGAACCAAAAAAACCACTACTCATATAGTGGTCACTCCCATCCTCATTATTAGGAGGAATGGGAGACAGTGCACTAGTAGATAATGGTTCTTGATCCTCAATAGAGAATCCAAACAACTTAGCCATAATTTATTTTAAGAATTATCTTTCTACTATTTAGGTATCAAGCAGCAGATGGATTATTCAAGCACCGGAAACTATTTACAGCAAAGTCAACTGTATACTCTTCAATTGTATCTCCTGAATCGTAGGAAAGATCAATTGGAGCAACGGTAGTTGGCCAAATGTCAATAAACTCATAAGTGTTCAAAATAGTAGCGTTGTCCTCTGGAGATCCATTATTTACACTACTTGGAGTAGCACCTCTACCAAGTTGTTGTACACTAGCATTTACCATATATTCAGATGGGCGTGTAGTTCCCATATTGTTACTCAATCTAACAATTTGCTCACTCCATTCTTCAAAAGCCCTTCTGAAGATGAAGTCCTCATCGTTGATAATAGTAACAGTCCAAACATCAATAGTTCTGTCGCCAGCAACTTTGAAAATACGACCTCTAAAGGGAATATCAATTGATGCTACATTTTGTGCAGGAAGTGATGCTGCCTTACACATAAATTGGAACTTATCTGCATCCCAATTAGAAGTGACATTTGGTGGTGGAGCTGTCAATTGAACGTTGAAGAGATTGGGCCTTGCCCCTCCTCCCCGAAGTTGACTTTTAAAGTCTGAGATGGTCTTGATTGCCATGATTTGCTATCCTCCTGTTTGTTATTTATCTAATAAGGTTAAACGCGACCAGCTACTTCTTCAAAGCTAACACCAGTACGGGTAGCAACGAAGGTTAGCGTGACATAATTAATCGACTTCGCAGGCTTCAGGAAGATGTCTGCGCGGAATTCATTATTATCAATAACATCAGGTGTGTTGTTTGTCTCATCACAAATAACCAGGAATCCATAAAGTCCTCTCTTCGCTTGAATATCACGAAGATAAGGTTCAACAATGTTACGGAAACTTGCCCTTGTTAATTCATCGTTAAGTTCAAAGAGTTGAGCCTCAGCAGCTTTCTGTAGTGCTTGCTCAACAGTAAGGAACAGACGACGAACATTAATACGGTCGAATGCAGATGCATAACCGAGAGAAGTCTTATCTCCAAAGAGAAGTGTTCCAATTCCAGGTGTGGTAATAAAGGAGTTAACTCTCTGAGGATAAAGAATATCTCTCTGTGCCTTAGTTGGGTTATATGCAAGTTTAACGGCATTATTAATAACACCACGCTGTTGACCTGCAGGTGAGAACCAAGGATAAGCAACAATATTGGTACGGGTCATTAGACCAGCAACATCAGCATTGGTTGGAACCCAACGGAACTTATTATTGAATCGATCATAAGTATACTTATAACCAGCATCAAAAATGCCATAAGAAGTAGACATTAGTGGGCTGAAATACTTAACCAGATTATCTGTCTGAGTAGTAGTATTAGTAACACCAACCAAATCTGCTCTATGAGGTCCGACAGTTGCAACACAATCTTTTCTGCTATTTGCTAGAGAAAGGACATAGTTTGCTTTTGCCTGAGAATCTTCTAGGTTAGTGCATCCTGGACCCATAATCAAATAATCAACTTCTACTTCATCTTTATTTTCATATTTACCATAGGAGGTAATAAGATCAGAAAGTTCTGCCTTATATCCACCAGAAGCAGAGTAATCAACTCCTCCACCTAAAGTATAAGTGTTGTTACCTACAGCACTGAAGGTAATTCCTTGTGCATTCTGACCCCAGATTCCATCTGCTGTAGAAATTGGACTATAGGAAGCAGCATCACCAGCTGTAGTGGTGAATCCAGTTGCTCTTGGAGATGTTCCCCAATAGGTGTCTGTTGCTGCAGAAACATTATATCCAGCATAAGTATTATCTGAGAAATCTGCCAAGAATTGCTTGTAGTAATTCTTCTGAGGAGAATTGACATCGGATACTGAATCTAATGCTTTAGAAAGACCTAGATGTTTTTCTAGAATATTACCTTTAATTCCAGTAATATCACCAGTATCATCAACTACAACCACATGCATTCCATCGCCTTTACCATTTCTATTGGTAGTATAGACATTGGATGTAGGTCTCGGAGCAATTGACTTCCAATAAGTCGTTGCATTAGTGAGATTTAGAGTTTGAGCATCATACCAATCAGCAATGGCAGACGACGTAGCACCAATACCTGTTCCGGTAGAAGTAACACCTGCATTATTAACAAAGTTGAGTGTCTGACTCGCTGCAAATGCATTAGATGTAGTTCCTTCTGCATAATCAATTGCAGTTTCAGTAGAACCAGCACCAGATGTTTCTACACGAGAAACAATTTTAACATCCACAGATCCATTTGTTGCTGCATTAGTAGTAATGCCAGTAATAATTCCTTTTAGATAACCAGTAAATTCAGAAGTAGTTCCTGTTCCTGGAATAACTACACTCGACAACCCTACCGTAACACCAAATCCAATAGTTGCACCTGCTACTGCGGGATCAGTACTACCAATAGTAACTGTTTGATCCGCATAGTTGTCAATAACACATACTTTTAATGTGTTAGCCCATGTACCAGGATCTTTAGCAGCATAATAGAAACTAGTAGCAGTATCCCAATTATTCAAATAATCATCATAATTCTTAATTTTAGAATTTGTAGTTGATGCAATACCAACACCGGCATTTGCGTTATTCAGTGTGGTTCCATCAGTTCTACATACTTTTAAGACTCCACCATATGAAAGGAAAGAGGAAGCACTCATCCAATACTCATACTGAGCATCTGTGGAAATTGGCTTACCAAATACATTAATTAAGCCTTGCTCTGTAGTAACATCAATTGGCTCATCAATTGGGCCGATCGAGAATGGTCCCGCGATCGCACCAATGTTGTCCAATACATTATCAGCTCTTCCTACTGTTAAATCAACCTCCCTGACTAATACGCCAGGAGATAATTGAGGAGTCGCCATGTTCTTTTTCTCCGAATCTCAGATTTATCTGAAATTATTTATTGTTTACACACTTTACATATACTCCCACATGTAAGACCGATCCCCATATTCATCAGTATTCCATTTACTAGGACCATCTCTTAATCTATCTAGTCCTACACTTCCATCATCATCAACAAACCATCTATCTCCATCCGGATCAACAAAACTTTTCTCATCCAATCCATCATCCATAAAACCAAATGGTGCCATATCTTGCTCTATTTGATTCTTTTGTTCTTCATATAATCTTTTTCTAACATCTTGATCAGTAAGTTCTTTAAAATATTCTTGAGCAACTAACCATGCAAATATGACAAGGCACATTGCAAGGTCATCATTACATCCATCTTCTGCTTCAAATGAATTATTTTTTTGAATAAAAGTAGTCAATTCACTCATAATCTCATAATCATTGAATAGAAGCTTATCTGTTTCAATTAATGTTTTAAGATTAAGAGATCCTACCTTCTTAACTGTTTTGGACATTTTAACTCCTAATTGAGTTTTCTTTCCAGAAAAACCCTGACCAACCACTTGCCCTGCTCTGCCCCTCATAGAGGCCATAAGCAAATTAGGATACTCCATATCATAATTTAAAATTGATGCTACCTGATCCCCCACATCATTTACCTCACAAAGAATAAAAGCATCATTATAACTCTTTGCTACTTCATAAATGACACTAGGAAATAGCATAGGTTTTATTTCATTATTTCTATATTTCGCAATTACTCTATGTGGGAATGATGTGATATCAACAATTACAAAAGCAGAGTAATCTTTTACTACTCCTCGTGCTACATCCACTGTACAAACATAATCATGTCCCTTTAAAGGATCTTCATATACATCTAAACCAGCATTTCTTTTTAGAGGATTCTCATATACTAATGTCCTTAACTTACTAGGAGCAATAAGAGTATCAACTGATCCTAAAAATTCGCATTCAAACTCAACTTTAAATTGCTGCTCTGATGTATTAGCAATAGTTTGTTCACGCCATTTATCATCTCTTCCTGGTACTTCCGACCAATGAACATCTGTTGGGATATACTCATTCTTTTGCCGTTCTGCATCATGCCATAAACGGTAAAAATGATTCATTCCATGAGGCGTGGAGACGATGATGACTTTTGTGCTCTTACCAGAAGTAATAGTAGGATAAACGGAACTAAAGAATGAGTCTGCAATATGGTTCGGAACGAATGCAAATTCATCGAGGAAGAGGATGTTAAACGACATACCTCGGACAGCACTCGCAGATGTAGAAGCTGCCAATATCTTACTGCCATTCTCTAACTCCAATGAACCTCTGTTCCATGATAGCACACCCTGCTGCATCCATTTAGGAACATTCTCATATGCCGTTTGTAAACGCCCTAAAAGTTCCCTAGCAGTTGCTGCTTTGTTGGCGAGTATACCAATATTTACACTATCATTAAAAAGTAAATAATGCAACAAATAAGATATAACAGTTGTAGACTTACCAGTCTGACGTGGCATTTTACAAATATTAAATCTATTCCCATGAAAATTGTGTATTAATTTCTTTTGAAATTTATATGGTTCAAAAGGCATCAAACCATGATCCAGAGTAACAATTTTTACATGCTGTTCAGCAAAATAAACTGGATCCTCTCTACATGCCATAAACTCAAGAATTTGGTCTTGAGTAAATTCTTGGGCAACATTCGCTTTTTTTAAATTAGGATTGCCTAGATAGATATCATCAATAGCCATAATAATTCCTACATCATTTCTCCAAATAAATGTTTTTTGTCGTGTTCAATAGTTTTTCTTGTCATATCTAGTAATTTTTGTAAATTCTCTGCTTTCTTTCTTAATTCTTCGATCTCTCTATCGTTGTCCTCCCGTCTGGAGGAGTGGTTCTCCTGGGTCATAATCCGATACTTGGTAGCCCCACAATTTAGCACCAGGATATACTTTTCTTACCTGATCCTGTACTTCCTTGCGAGATGGTTTTTTGACTTGAGGGAAAAACATTTGTACCATAT
>VTLG01003201.1_pt1 | contig 11564 bp, 12 predicted proteins | sample 4694571 | NCBI WGS metagenome assembly VTLG01 (sample SAMN12604809, study PRJNA352737) | marine metagenome | biome: ENVO:00000447; feature: ENVO:00000209|ENVO:00000569|ENVO:01000036; material: ENVO:00002151; isolation source: viral sequences binned using virsorter ... | reverse complement strand
ATATATGACAGTGAACCGGGTTACGCCCAAGGAGATTAATGTCTTCCCAAGGAACGACTATTGAATCGAAATACCTGACGCAAGCGGTGACAGGTGCGCTGGATATAATGCGTGCAACACCGATGACGATGGAGAGTTTCGTGAATGAGGCGTTGGACTCCTATATGGCTTTGGAACCGGGCGAGTTCGTGCCATTGGGTGATATGCACCACGAGTGGACTGACGCTTTTCGTGATTCGACGCATACAGCCATCATCTGCGCGCGCGGCCACCTGAAGACGAGTTGGAGTTTGTCGGTACTGGCCTTCCAGATGCTACGGCAGCCGAACTTCCGTGCATTGTACATTTCCGCGACCTTGGAACAGGCGTGGGACAAGCTGGAACAGTTCGAGGAGATTTGCCGGCGTTCATGGCGCCTGGAGGGGATGGTAAAGAAGAAGGACGATGGCAAGGGTGCGTGGAGGAAGGGCGCCAAGTATTTCAACAACGGTTCGAGGGTACACGCGGCTTCGATTGGCAAGGCGCTGGAGGGGCCGCACGTTCACCTCATCATACTGGACGATGTGTTGCAGGAGTTCCCTAATTTGACTGATGAGAAGGTAATCCACTACATCAAGCGCGTTGTTATGCCGATGCGGTTGCCTGATGCGTCACTGTTACTGGTTGGTACACAGAAGAGAGTGGAGGATGTGACTGACTGGGTTACTGAAAGTCCTCGCTGGTCAACCTTGCGACATCCTGCGTTACTGGAGGATGGAACGCCGCGCTGGCCTGAATACTGGTCAGTGGAACGGCTGGAGGAGGAGAGGGAAACGATGGGTAGCCGGGCTTTCGAGTCGGAGTACCTGTTGAACCCGCTGGACCCGGAGAGTGCTGTTATTCCCTTCCACGTTTTGAAGGAGTGTCTTGACAGGGGCCGCGCGCTGGATATTCCGGCAGAGGGGGATGACTGGGAAACGGTGATGGGTGTTGACCTTGCTGTGGGGATGGATACGCAGCACGATGAAACGGCCTATGTGGTTATGTCGTATCACAGGCCCACGCACGTTCGGCGTGTGCATTACTGCTGGTCTGGCAAGATACAGGCGAGGGGTGCCGGGTGGCTGGAGGCGCAGGTGAATATGCTGCGGGAACTGGCGGTGCGATTCAAGCCGCGGAAGATAATGGTGGAATCCAACGGCTATCAGCGTCTTGTGGTTCACGCTGCGCAACAGCTTGAGGGGCTTCCTGTTGAGGGTCATAACACGGGTAAGGAGAAGCATCGCCACGATGTCGGTATTCCTGCTATCGCTTTGCGTATGGAACAGGAGAAGTATATCATCCCGTGGAATATAGATGCGCGGGAGAACAGCCGCCCTGGCACGCGGAAGCTGGTGGATGGGCTATCACGGCTGATTTATGGTAAGAACGGGCGCCTTGAGGGACACACGCCTGATGCTGTTATGGCGCTATGGATGTGTGAACTGGTTGTGCAGAACTATGAGAAGAAACGGCTACACTTCACCCGCTGGGATTTCCTGTAACAGCAACGCTTATTAACAGCAATCGCGGACTACCTCTCCGGATGGCGAGGCGTCAACTAATCCATTTCGGGCCTCCCGGGCATACACCTATTTGCTTTGTGACACCGTCACTCGCCATCCACTTTTTATATGAAAAAGCGTGAGAGGCTGGAGTTGTACGGCGTGACTGCGCAGACCAAGCAGCAACTCAAGAAGCTGGCCCGCGCTAATGAGGTGCCAACAGGGCTGCTTGTGGAACCCGTGCTGCGGGATTTCATAGATGAACCGGCCAACCGGCGCCTGCTGGCGCGGGAGAACGGTTGACTGACTCGTATCCCATTCCCAAGGGCGTGAAACGGGAGGCTAAACAGGGTGCGGCACTTCGCGCCAAGTTTGGTTACGGAGGTGGTGATGTGACGTTGAAGGTTAATCGGCTTCTTACTGGGGAGGATTCTGTTGGCACAAGTACCGCAATGCGTGTGTACAAGTATTACGCGCGGCACGCGCCTGTTGACCCCAAGGGTAAGAACTTCAACAATCGCAAGCGCCCCAGCAAGGGCTACATAATGTGGAAATTGATGGGTGGTAATAGCGGCCACCAGTGGAGTCGCAAGCTGGAAAAGCAGATAGCCGTCCGGACAAAGGGAGTGTTTAAATTAGTGGCAGCGCTAAAGGAGGCTACCAATGGCGTGGTATGACCGTATCATAGGCCGCCGCCCCCAGCGCAAGGCTTCGCCCTTGGAGTTATGGCAACAGACGCTGGACGCCAATCTGATTAAGGATGCGCGCACGCCTGTGTACTCGGGTGTAACGCCTGACAGTGGCTATCAGGAAGCCATAATGCCAACGATAGACCAGTCCTATCTTGAGGACTTGGCAGACCGCTACTCACATCTGCGCACGGTCATCGGGCGCATCGCTTCACAGTCCGTTGCAAAGGGCTGGGAGTACATAGACCGCGGTCAGGGTGATGATGATGAACGCAAGCGCCTGGCGCACCTGCTGGCTGACCCCAGTAATGGCAGCGCGGACATAACGGGCGTGGAACTGATGAAGGCGATGATACGGCAGGTGGAGATTTTCGATGATGCGTGGGTCAGCATCGTCTATGATTACGTTACTGATGAGGGTGGTGCTATCACCGGCCGCGTGGTGAAGGAACTGTGGGTGGAGGACGCCAAGCACATGAGGTTCAACGTGGACGAGTTCGGGCGCTTCCGTGATGACGAGATGTTCGACCCCATCACCCGCGAGTTCATGGAGGGTACTCACAACAGGGAATCCGGCACGAAGCTGGTGCCGATGTGCTACTTCTATGATACCAATGGCGAGAAGATACCGTTTGCGCGTGAGGAGATAATCCACTTCAACAAGTACAGCGCGTCCGCGCGCCTGTATGGTCAGTCCCCGATTATCGGGCTTGCCAACAAGATAGAAACTGCTTTGGCGATTGAGGCGTGGCAGAAGAAGATATACCGGCTGGAACGGCCACCCAAGGGATTCCTTGATGTACCGGGCCACGATGAGGAGTCGCTGAACCGGCTTGGCGAGTACATCGCGGAGGAAACCCGCAGGAACCCCAACTTCATTCCCATCATCAGCAGCCGCGATGCCAGCAGCACCGCCAAGTTCGTTCCCGTTATGCCCAACATGGATGAACTGATGATGCTGCCCTATCTGGAACGCATCAACAGCGACATCAACGCTTCCTATGGAGTGATGCCATTAATCGTCGGTAACATACAGGGCGTTGGCGGCCTTAACAGCGAGGGCGAACAGGTAACAATCTTCGACCGCACAATCCGCGAAACGCAGCGTATGATAGAAGAAGGCTTCTTCAAGCCGCTGCTGAAGCTGCTGGACATCAGCACTTGGGCGGTACGCTTCAATGACATTAATGAACGCAATGAAACGCAACGCCTCAATAACCTTCAGGTAAAGGCCAACATCCTCACCTCCCTGCAATCTGCGGGCATAGAGGTGGACATAGATGAGAATGGCGAACTGGTCTTCCCAAAGACTGCGGAGGTGGTGCAACAGGATTTTCCAAGTCTTTTCCCGGTGTCGCCGGAGGCCGAGGCGCCAAGCGGACCAGCGGATATATTGAACGAGTTGCCGGAGAACTCCGCGGAGTAGTCCGCGAGGAACTGATACCGCTGCGCGCATTGCGCACGGAAACTGAACTACGCGCGTCTGTTGATGACTTGGCAATCCTGCTGTCTAACAGGATGAAGGGTGCTGTTGATGATGACATCACTAATGCCTTCAAGCACGGGATGATGACGGCATTCGGGGAACTGCGCGGCACGGAAGAGAAGGCCGAGATGGGAACTGATGACAAGGAACTGGTGCGCAGCCTTCAGGGTGAACCGCACTTCTCCCGCGGCTTCAACAACTATCAGGGCGACCTGCGTGATTCCTTACAGCGCACGATTACTGTTGGAGTGGCTGAAGGCAAGTCCATTCCGCAGATAGTGGCGGAGATGGGTAAGGCGGCCAATTTGCAGACATACAAGCTGGTGAGGCTGGCACGCACGGAGATTAACGGCATCTATAACGAGGGGCGCCTGCGCGGGTATCTGAAGGGCGAGAAGGACTTGGGGCGCCAGTTCAACTACCGCCTGATAGTGATGCAGGACAGGCGCACCTGCCGCGCGCATCAGGAACTTGCATCGCGCATATCAGGGAGGGGGTTGCCGTTGAACGACCTGATAACAATACAACAGGAGATTGGTCTTCGTCACGGTCTATCCTTAAAAGGCCACTCTCTCTTGCATCCTAACCAGCGCACAGTGCTGGTGAGGGCTTGAATGGGATACAATCGGTGTCAGAAATGCTTGCGGGGTGCTATGACGGTACACGTTGGCACGCACGGTTTGTGTAACGAGTGTGAATCAGAACGCGCCTGGAAGAACGGCAAGCGTGTGGCGGCCCAACAGCGTAACAGAATGTACCGACACCAGATTTACATGCAGAAATCTGCGGAACTGAAGCGCCGTTTGAAGGAGGAATTTGGCGATGAAGATTAAAGTGCGCAACGCACCCGAGGTCGCAAAGGCGATTAAGGACTTGCCGGATATAATGAAGGAAGCATTGAACAATGCTATGTTCACAACAGGTACTAATATTGAGAAGACCGCCTCGGAAAACCTTGCCCAACCTTATCCTAAAGGGACAGCAAGCCATCGTCACCTGCACCAGAGTATCGAGATGACCAGCGACCGTGCCGCCCGCCGTTACGAGATTGGCAGCCGCCTCCACTATGCTAAACACGTCGAGTTCGGCACCGGGCCGCACACCAGTTCCACAGGTATGGCGGAGTTCGAGAGTAGCCTGCGGGACTGGCACGGCCGCGTGAATCCCGGCATCCCCTATGGTGCGGTCAAGAAGGCCATACAGCGCCGCGGCACTCCGCCAAAGCCGTTCCTGCGTCCTGCTTTCGTAAAGGAACGCGAGAATTTCCCTTATGTCTTTGTTGATGAACTAAAAGCCCTGTTACCACCCACCATCAAAGCGTAATTCCGGAAAGACACCAGCGCTTATTAATTCCGTGGCCCAATCATAGCTGTGGCAGTCGCCAATGACACGGGCTGGCAAGTCTATCGGCCCGAGTGGTACAATAGCCGCGTGATGGAAACATACATCTCCTCACCTGTCGTGGATAAACAAGGCGACCTAATACCCACAAAGACCATCAAAGAAGCGATGGACTTCTATATGAAATACGGAGTCTATTCATATCGGCACGAAGAACAGCCGATTGGCCTTCCTCTGGGCTATAAAATTAAAGATGGTAAAATTAAGATAAGGGTCGGCGTTCACGACCAATTACCGATGCACGATAAAGTATGGACTGAAATAAAACAGTTCGGGCCTCACGGCGCCAGCAGCATCCGGGGAGAGGCTACTGACCAAGAGAAAGTTTGTTATTCGGAAGACGACTGCCACAACCGAATCAATGAACTGTCCCTCTGGTCTGTATCTTGGGTGGGCGATTCGCCCGCCAACCCGGATGCCAAGGTCACTGATGTATCAATGGCTAAAGAGGCCAGTGAGGACGTTTTGCACACATCGGGTGACGTTTTGCACACAGCCTGTGTGCAATGCGGCGGTGACGTTGAGAAGAAAATAGGGCGCCGTGGTAGCAAATGGTGCATCCTTCATCACCGAACCCCTGGGAAAATCGGGAAACCGATACCGGGCGGCTGCCACCCATCCAAGGCGGAGGCTGAAAATCACCACCGCGCCATCCTCGCACGCCGGTTCGGCAAGTCCAAGGCGCTTCTTTCAGACATCAGTAAGGAATTGCGTCTTTCAAAGTGCAATAAGCTGTTGGCACAAGTAACGACGATGGTCGAGAAAAAGCCAAAAAAGCCGGGCGGCATCGGGGCGCCGCCTGAAACGTGGTTTAACAACTGTCGGTTTAATGCGCGTAAGATAGGACGCTTGCCCGGCAGGCGCGTAGTAAGGGATGAGAGGGCGTGGTGCAGTGAACTGTGGTACAACCCCGGCCGTTTTGACCAGACCTACAACAGGCCTGATGGAACCAAGGGCCGCACATCAGGGTATGAACTGCGCAATGCTGTTGGGCGTTCAAGCTGGAATCCGGGCAAACCAAAGGGCTAATTCCGGAAACTCTCTTTCATTTATATAACAACGGCTTCCTGAAGTGGCATGACCGTTTGCACTTGTGGCGGAACCGCCAAAGACGCTGATGCCGAGGATGTCAAGGTTGAAGCAGATACTGCGGAAGCGCTGGATGAACCTGTAAGCGATGAGGTTGTTGATAAGGAAGATGACCTTGTTAAAGACCTCGAAGATACACTCCTGAAACTCAAGGAAGTGCTTGCCTATCTGGAAGAGATGGCGGGCGGCGATGAGAAACAGGAAGATGAAGAAGAAGAGGAAGCCGAGGAAGAAGGCGATGAGGAACTCCCCGCGGAAGAGGAGGAAGAGAAGTCCGAGGAAGAGGACGAACCCGAACCCGCCGAGAAGGTGGATGACCTCAAAAAAGCCATCAGCACCCTGAAGAAGCACGGCCTCAACGTATATGCTGGGAAGAAGCGGACACCCGCACCCAAGCGTTCCACTCCTAAACCTACCGATTGGTCAGAGTTCAGCAAATCGCTGGATGAGGTTGACAGACTGGCCGAGAAGGCGGGAAGGGGGTACTAAATATGGCAATGAGTTTCGAGGAATATGTGAACGCCTACTACGGCGGCGTGCTTGGAATCTCCAAGCGCTACGGCATCAAGAAGGCTGAAGACGTACTTACGACTGCGGATACCGCATACTTCAACACGATGTATGGCGCGTCCGTGTTCCACCAGTTGAACACCAAGTCGGAAGTATTCAAACTGCTTCCCAAGGAAGGCTGGACCCAGAGTGGCTGGCGCGTCCTGAAGACCCGTGGTGCCAGTGCATCCAACGCTGGTGTTGCTGAAGGCGCGGCATTCCCCGAAACGGATGTTCCAGACCTCGACACCGTGGTTGCCACTATCAAGGAAATAGTCACCCCGTGGGATGTATCAACCCGTGCGGAGTTCCTGTCTGAAGCCGATGACGGTGTTAAGGGTCTTACGGCCTACCTGCGCCGTGAACAGGCAGAACACCACGCCTTTTACATTGACGCGATGATGATGGTGACTGCTTCAACCGCGGATGGAAACAACTTTGAGTCGCTTGACCGCATAACACTCTCCAATGCCCGGTGTGCTGTCGCCCCGTACTCTGCTGGTGAGAATGACATATACGACCTTGACCGCACAGTTGATACTTGGTCTAACGCCTACACCGACAGTGCCTCAAACACTGACAAGGACTTGGAACTAGGGTTCATGGATTCAGCAATCCAGTCTGCGCTGGAGAACGGTGCGAACTACGATGACCTGATATTCCTGACCAACCACGCGGTACTTCAGGACATCAAGGCGCTGGTTAATGTATCAAGCAACGCAACGTGGCGCTACGACCTTGGCCCGATGGGACAGGGAACGACCCGTAACGGTGCGACCAGCGAAGCGGGGATGAACCTCGACAGCCGTGTCGGTTACTATGACAGCATCCCGATATTCGTCACGCAGCACGTCACGGGTGTGGATAACAGGCTTTACCTGCTGGACATGGCACACCTGAAGATGAAACTGGCGGCACCAACTACCTATGTGGCTAACGAGGACTTGGGCATTCTCCAGAAGCTTGCCAAGGAATACGCTTACATCACAGCGGGCGAACTAATATGCACGAAGTTTACAACGCAAGGAAGCATTCGGGACTTGAATTAGATTGGTAGGGACTAAATGGTTCTTATCACCAATACTTCTAATAAGTTCCTTCACCGCCGGAGTGGTGGCGGGCAAATGCTTGGATGGCCCGTCGGCTACACGCTGGACGTGGATGAAGCTAAAGAACCTCAACTCGTCGCTGACCTTACCGAATCAAAGCAGTTTGAAGTCCACGGTGAGGTTAGCAAGGCAGACCACCTCCCGCAGCCTATCGTGGGCCGCAGACCGCGCCGCCCCGACCCCCCTGAAGAAAGGCAAAAATTAGGAGAGGCGAGGCCCAAGCGCCGCCGCAAGGCACCCAGCAAGGGCTTGAAGAAGAAGGCGAACGACCACCCTGGCATGATATGCGGTAAGGCGCATCCGGGTATGAAGCACGCTGACTGGATGGCGGACAAGAAGGGCAAGAAGGGCAAGAAGGGCATCGGTATTGACCTCGATGGCGACGGTAAGGTTGATGTCGTTGTCGGGGGCGACTGATGGCTAATACGGAAACGAAAAAGAGAATAAGCAGTTCGCTAAAGACGCTGCTTGTGGAAAACGCAGCGACCGCGTTCTCTGGAAGCACGGTGATGATTTCGACTGTTGGGATTGAAGCCTACGACCGGGCCACCATCCAGATTAGAAATCTCGCAATGGGGGCGACCATAACCGGACAGGTATGGGGAAGTTTGTATGATGGGCCGGATGCATCGCCGGAAACAAATTCCAAGTGGGTTCAAATTGGAGATGACATTACCATAGCAAACAACACCGGGGCTTTGAAGGCCATTTCGACTACTGGTTTAAGGCAGCTTGCAGTTACGATGACCATTGCATCTGGTACGCCAACATACCCAGTAGGCGATTGTAAGGTATTCTTGCAGGGGACCGTGTAGTGAATGCCGAAGGCGACTTTGGCCGAACAGTTTTTTAACAGGCTTTATGATGCCGCCTACGCCGCTTCGATAGAGGAGGCTGAAGGATAGATGGCGACGATAACATCCACAGGTTCCGGTGGCGACTGGAATCTAACCGGCACTTGGGCAGGCGGCGCAGTTCCGGGCGCAGCCGACCACGTTGTTATTGATAGTGGAGATACTGTAACTCTTGTTGGTGCAACGGCTACCGGCACAGTAAAGGTTGATGGAACTCTTGCAGGCGGCACTCAAATACTTACTTTGAACGGGGGTAGTGGGGATGGCAACCTATTTCGCCAAGATGGGACTATTTCGGGTGTTCTGGATATAACGGCAGCCAATGGTACTGGGGTAGACCCCATAAGGTTCAAGGATACTGGGGGTACTGGAAATATCAGGCATCTTGTCCTCAACGGTCACGCAGACCGCACCTATGATTTAGATGGTAATATGATACTTGACGGTGACTTAACAATCACCGCAGGGGCGCTAACCACAGCGTCGGACGCCAGCTATAACCTTACAGTAACAGGCGATGTTTCAGTTACAGGAACGCTGACGGGCAACGCTTCTGCTATCGAACTCGGCAGCCTTACCATCGAGTCCGGCGGCACTTACAGCGCCACCAGCGGGACTACTACTATTACTGGAGAAACATCTGGCGGTACTGATGCTTGGGTTGATGGAGGAACCTTTACACACAATAACGGACTTGTAAAGATAGCACCAGCTACCGACATTGGAGATACTAAAGTTAATACAAATACAACAGGGTATTTTTATGATTTTGAAATGGATATGGATGGCACGGCAGACAAATGTATTGCTGACCCAACTGGTGGAACATTTACCGTATTAAATAATCTTACTTGCACTGTTGGTAAATTAAATGTGCAAAGTGCCGCAGATAACATAGTAGTTCACGGGCTTACAAATGTAGCCGCTAATTCTTGGCTTGGTGCAGTTCAATCAGGTGCTAATCAAACAGGTAATATGACATTGGGTTCGCTTACATTACAGTCGGGTTCATTATTTACGGCACCAACAACAGATGGGCTTACTATCAGCGGTGCATTTCGAGATTTGGGGGCGACATTGTATGAGAACTCCAATACGCTTGAGTTTGTAGGAACCGGCGGATTAATGGAAGGAGATTTAGAAACATTTCCCATTAATGTAAATCTTGACCCGGTGTTTGGGAACTTTAATGGTACTACTTCTTCATTAGTTGGGAGTGGTGTTGCTACTGACTTTGACAGTATATGGGCAGGTAATGGAGGCTGTGCTGCGGCTTGGATATATCCTAAATCAGCAGGTGGAGGCGGTTATGGTCGTATATTTGATAAAGTCCAATGGGCTTTTTACTTCATTGAGGCTAATAAGTTAGAGTTTTGGCAGAAGTGGGATGGCACCGATGGCACTTGGAGATGCACCAACGCTGATATTCCTTACAATGCTTGGACCCACGTTGCAGTAACTTACGATTCAGATGACGTGGACAATCTCCCTATAATTTATGTCAATGGCGTTGCGGTAGCGCTTACAGAATCAAGTAACCCAGTAATAGGTGGAGGATTAACTTCAGATGCTTCGAGTACACTCTATGTAGGTAAAAAGGTATCAGTGACTGATAGAACTTTTGATGGCTATATTATGGATGTTAAAATCTATAAGAATGTAGCAGTAACGGCAGCCAATGTTCTCAAGATGGCGTCCAAGATTAATGTGGATAAGGATGCGCCGGGGATGCCGACATCAGGACTACAAGGGTGGTTTCCACTAACCGCAGATGATGACGATGATAGTGGCGAAAATAACCATCTTGCAGCAGCCAATCCGGGAAGCGTGGTGTATGATGCCTTCAGCGTAGCAGTCCAAGATGCTACTACGACCACGGATGGTGCTGTCACCGTGACGCAAGGGAAGCTGGAAGGACTTGCTTTGAGTTCCGTTGATTTCAATGGCACTAATGAATACATCAATATGCAAAATCACGATGGGGGCGCAGGCACATTTGCGTCGGGGCTGACTGTTTCTGCGTGGGCTAAACCATCAACTAAAGCTTCAGCCGGTATGATTTTAAGTAAAACCCACGCGGCGAATGAGAGTTGGTATCTTGCGAGTGGGGGTAGTGGTGCTTGGAGTTTTGCTGTATTTGATTCTGGTACAGAGAGAAAGGCTGATAGTACCTCAACAGGCCTAAATGATGAAAAATGGCATCACGTTACGGGTGTATTTACTCCAAGTACGAGTATTAAGTTCTATGTTGATGGAGTTTTAGAATCAACTAATACAACGTCTATACCCGCTACCATTGATAACGACTCTTCATCAATAATTATTGGTTGGAGTAATAGTGATTATTTTGGCGGTCAGCTTCGAGATATACGTCTTTATAATTATAACTTATCCGCAGACCAAGTATCATCGCTTTATTCTGGAAGTTATAATGTACCCCCAGAATTAGGATGGAAACTTGATGACGATACCGGCGCTTACGCTGACGCTTCTGCACTAAATGCGGATACACACGGCTTTAATAATTGGGGTACTAACCAGCTAGCCGATACGCGTGGAGATGGTCAAGGGTCTTATCTTGATTTAGATAGTTCGCAACACGGCACCCTTGACCTTGACAGCACGCTGACGATAGCCGCTAACGGGACGCTATCAGCACCGAGAGGGACTCTGGAAAAAGACGATGGCACTTTTGACATTAGTGGAACCTTCACTCATAATAACGGTAAGGTGGTATTCAATCACGGGGATTCAAGTCTTGATTTCACACCGAATGGTGCAACCTTTTTCAATATTGATGTGACACCAACGGCAGGAGAACAGATAGACCTAAAGGAGAGTCTTACGGTATTAGGAACGCTGGA
>VTLG01016016.1_pt1 | contig 11565 bp, 14 predicted proteins | sample 4694571 | NCBI WGS metagenome assembly VTLG01 (sample SAMN12604809, study PRJNA352737) | marine metagenome | biome: ENVO:00000447; feature: ENVO:00000209|ENVO:00000569|ENVO:01000036; material: ENVO:00002151; isolation source: viral sequences binned using virsorter ... | reverse complement strand
TTTTCTGTGATAGCACGAATTGACTCTCGTTCTTCCACATCTGTTTCTCCAGCTATGAAAAATACATCTCGTTCTTTAGTTTTACTTTCCATTAACTTTTTTAATACTTTACCATGTTTTTCTACATAATTAAACAGGATTAACGTGTTGCCATTTTGATCTAATGCAAGATTACAAATAAAGTTATTTCGTTTTGTGTGTGATACAATAAAATCTATTTCTTCTTTATATGTTGATTTCTTTTGTGAATCTCTCTCTACTTCTGGATATTGTAATAACACACATTGTATTTTTAATTCAGATATATGTTTATCTTTCATTAATTGTTTAGATGTTACAGCTTTATAAACTTTACCAAACAAACCTTCCAAAACAAACTGGTGTGTTTTAGATTCAGTCAATGTACCAGTAGTTCCAAATCTATATCGACAACTCACCATCTTTTCAAGTATGCCTTTTAATGAAGATGCACTACACAAATGAGCCTCATCACCAACTACCATACCAAACTGTTTAAAGAACGGAACACCAAGTCTAAACAATGATTGCCAAGTAGAAATAACAATCTGTTTATCTGTTTTTTTGTCCCTTCCAGAATAAATCATATGACATTGACTTTTACCATCCCATTTATCATGTGAAGAATAATCCAAGAAATCATTATACATCTGCGTAACCAGATTAGTTGTTGGCACAAGTATTAATATCTTATCATCTTTCAAGAAATGTTGATGCCATCTTATTAAAGAATATATAACCAAACTCTTTCCAGATGATGTTGGTGAAAGCAAAAGAGCTCTCTCTTTCTTTATACAATGTGTAAATGATTCTATCTGATAATCTCTTGGTATGATTGGTTTTCTTTTACAATGAAGATTGAGTGATTTAAAGAAATCATTAATATCTTCTTCACTTAAACCAGAGGTGGGTGTGATACTCATTAAATCACTTTTAACTGGATAGTGTCGTTGCAAAGCAAACTTCATAAGATGGTCATATAAACCAGTATAAAGTTGCTGTGTCTTTATATTAAATAAACGAATTTTGCCATCCCATATCTTATTTCGATACTGTGGCATGAATTGAAAGCCTGGGACTTGAAAAGAGAAATACTCATTTAATTCTTGAGCAATATGTCTTTCACAAGAAATCATTAAAAATGTTTCGTTCTGTTTTCCAACAGTTATCATAACTAAAAAGCACCACCCATAAATTTTTGGTGTTCAAGTGCGTTCTTTATATTAAAAGATTTATTTTGCATTACTTTTCCAGCTTCTACTACTAATTTTAATTTTTCTGTTTGTGCTATTATTCTATCTTGTATTTCATTTAAAATAGAATCTGATTCTAAAAAGATATTAACATCTGCCTTTAAAACTTTGTGGTCAAATGGTGATTTTTCATATTCAGATGGATCAGCTTTTCCCATGTAATACATCCATCTTTTATATCTCGCAACATTATATTCTTTTTCAAGAAAACGTAAACGTAAAGCTTCATCATGTGCCATTTGCTGGTACTTGATTGCTTGTTCAGAAATTCGCAAAGATTCAACATCCAACTGTGTATGGTCAATCTTTTTATCTTTTTCTAATTGGGTTTTTATATCATCAATTTTCATGTAACTAATATATCATATTAGAAATAAAAATACAAGGAAGAAGTTTATGTTAATTTAACTATATTAAACATACCCTTAAAATTGAATGTTACATCTACGATAACAGGATCAAGTGCAACTTGTGTGGTGTCCAACTGAATAGAGCTAAGAGATGTTGGAAAGGCATCTGTAAAAGTAATTCTATAATTTGGATTTGATTTATTCGTAAGCATCATTATATCCATATCTGAAAACATACTAGAATATTCGGAGGCTTCTTCAGCAGGTTTCAATGTTTTAAACTGGTCATAATCTCTAGGAAAACCAAGAGAAGTCATCCAATTATATATTTCTTGATAATTTTGCAAATCTTCATCTAATATAAAACTCAAATTCAATGGTTCAAATGTTAATGTATCACCCTCAACAGGCAAGTTCAAAAAAGGCATTGGTTGAAAAGCCTCTCCAAGAACAACAGATGGGATAGCTATTCGTTGACAAAAGAACTCTACTTTGGGGAGTCTTGCAATATTAACTTCAAAACTAACTGCATTAAATTGATTTAAATTTGATGGTTGTGTATCTGTAAGTTTACTCATTATTTATTCTCTGTGAGCATTTCAACATTTTTAACATCTTCTTTCTTTATATCATTTATATTAATATTTAACAGTTCAGCTAGTTTACGTTTATACCATTTCATTGCTTCTACAATCTTTTCTTTATCCATTTTTTTTCTCCATTTTAAGTTGGTGTAGATGATAAAAAGCTATCGTGAGATTATAGTAATTATCATCTACACCATATATTCAAAACAGAATCTTTAGATCCTGTATAGTATTTATACTATTTGAACCAATCACGACATAATAAATATAACACATGGGAAAGCTCAAAACAAGGAAAAAGTTGTTATTTTTTTCTTTTTGCTCTTACTGGCTCATCTGCACGAGCAATTCTCTCCTCATCAGCATCTAACCCATATCGGATTCTTATCATAGTATCTAATTTTATAAGATCCGTTTGTAAAACACGAATCCTATCTATTAATTGAATAATCATATCTGTTTGGTATTTAAGTTTTCCAGTTAATGAATCTTGTAACCATTTTACAACTTTCCAAAAACAAAAACCAATCAATAAAAATCCTACAACAGGAATACCCAATCTTTCAATCAGACTTGCTGTTAATGTAATATTTGAATCCATCTCTTAACTTTATATTCGTGCATTTTAATTCATTGAACACGGCATCCAGACTTTTTCGTGTGCATGATAATGAATGTTTCCACCACAACCAAACCACTCTGCAGCCTTTAATGCTTCTTTTGGTGTTTTGTAAGTATGATCGAAAATATTTTTAGAATTAATAACTCCCTTTGGTGGCAAAGTTAAATTGCCAAATTCATCTAAAGGACCTCTACCTTTACTGCCTTCTGGTTGTTTAAATATGCCGTCATTTGCTTCCATAAATGAACCAAGCAATTCATAAAAGGTTTCTTTTTTTCTATAACCAATCAATCTAGCAAGTTCTTTATTATCCCATATAACAAATGTTGGTGTACTTCGGATTGGTTGCAATCGTTTTTCATCAAAAGCTTTTGCTATCCACGTTGGCATATCACCTTCCATAGTAATTACCTTTAAAGGTAGATACTTTGAATATTCTGTTTCGTGATATGTTGGTTTCACTTCTTTTAAAAAAGATTGACAATACTTACAATGTGGATTGCTGAACATTAATAATTCAACAGCTGAAACAGGAAGGGCAAATAATAAAAATACAAATGTCAGTAATATTTTTTTCATGTTGTTCTCCAAACAAAAAAGAGGGATAGGGATAAATCCCTACCCCTCTGATTTAGTCAACTACTAAAATTACATCAAGTTAATAACTTTAACTTTGCGATAGTAGTTATTGTTGTTTACCGTCGATGTGCTTGGTGTAGCAGCAGAGAAAGGATTAGCAACCATACCATATCGCGTTTTAAATGCGATTTTGGGTTGAAAAGTATTCTCGCCCATAGCACGAACCATTTGTAGTGGAACGTAAGGACAGTAAAATAATCCAGCGTCATAAGGACTAGATCCTTTATAACCAACACACAACATATGCTCTGAGTTACCAGCAGCAAGATAGTAAGGATCAACAAAAACTTTCATTCCGTTGACTGTTCCTACCATTGTATTAGCATGTGTGTCATTATTGACGTTAGCTTGAATTGCTGGAGCATAGTCCAAAATACCAGCCATGGCAAGTGCAGAAGCAACATCATTAGTTGTAATGATGAAATTTCCTTTGCCTCGGCGAGTTGCAACAGAGATCGCATTAGCTTCTCTTTCTACTTGATACATCAACCCTTTGAATTTTTCAACCATCCAACGACCATTAGAGTCCGTGTTCAGATCGAAAACACCAGAAGTTGTAGTTTCAGCAGCTGCACCACGCAAAGCTGTTCGGTAAATTGTACGGATAACTTCTCTGTTAATTTCAGTCAGAATCTCTGTAGAAAGAATATTCGCCAATTCTGTTTCAGCATCCAAACCGTGAACGGCTTTAAGATCCTGAGCCAACTCTGTTGAATACTCAGCTTTCAGAGCTCTGGTAACCGCAGTTACAGAAGTTTTTTCAATGGTGAAAGCCATTGCGCTTAATGGATTTGTACCATCACCCATTGCTTCACCATATGCCGTGCTTGTACCAGTTGCACCAGTCCACGGAAATGTTTGTGGAGATGATGCATCATCAAACGGGTTAGCATCGTCAGCATCAGTTGTCGTGGTATGTGTACCCGTACCAGATGCAGAATGCCTTGTGTCTGCTTCATCAAACAGAGCTTCGGCTCCACCCTGTGTTGAATATTTTGATTTCATAGCAAAGATCAATCCCGTAGGACCGGTCATTGGTTGTACACCACAAACGTCATAAGCGATCATTTGAGGCATTGCTCTACGAACTAGAGAAATCAAAATTGGATTCCACTTAGCAACTCCGCCTGTGTCAGCCATAGCCCCAGCAGAGTTAGCAGGTGCTGCTTCGTTGATTCCTTGATTTTCCAAGAAAGTTTCTTGGTTCTCAAGCAACCTACGAGTAACATCTCTCTTATAGGAATCTTTGATTTCAGGCAGATCAGGGTGTTCCATTACTGGAGCCCATTTTTCTTTAATATCTTCAGCCATATACATTTGTACTTCTCCTTTAATTAATTTAAAATTTTAAAATTTAACAAACTTCATATCACTTTATCCATATATTTAAAATAAGGTTACTTAGATTTGTTTAAATGAGTAATAGCAGCCATAACACTATCCATTCGATCATCACTTGATCCATCGGTTACTTTTTTATTTGTAGCTGCGGTTGCCTTATTGTCATCCAGTTTCTTTTCTGATTTAAAGTAACTGTTTTTGATAATATTCAGTTTTTCTTTGTACTGCTCGTCTGATTCGTAATCAACATCTTCAGTCAACTCTTTCATTTTTTCAATGTCCGTGTCAACCATGCCTTCTACGATATCCCGGAATGCGTCTTTAGCTCTATAAGTATTTAAATCTTTCACCGTGTCCATGTGCTTCTGAGTAGCTTCATCAAGTTTAGTTTCCAATTCGGCAACTTCTTGTACAAGACTCTCAAAGACATCTTCCTTCTCTGCTGGAACATCAATGTAATGTTCCTCAAACAACTTCTTCAAACCAGAAATAAAGCTCTCTGTGACTTCGTTGCGAACACCTTGTTCAACAGCGAGTTTATTTTCTTCCATCCATTCTTTTACAACATAATTCATATATTCATCCATTTTTTCTGTCATTTCTTTTTGGATGCTTTCTGTTTTTGATTCCATATCTTTCTTGGATTCTTCACGAACTTGTTTGCGAATCTTAGCAATCTTAGACTTAACAGCAGCCTCAAAGATTGTAGCAGCTTTCGTTTTGAATTCCTCAGAAAGTTCTTCTCCATCAATCAATGCAGAAACATCTTCAGAAACGTCAACATCTAATTCTTCTTTTTCTTCTTTCTTAGCTTTAGATTCTTCTTTATCATCTTCATCATCTTCATCATCTTCGTCATCATCATCATCTTTTTTATCTTTTTTATCTTTATCCCAAGGCATTTCACCTTCTTTTTTAGAATCTTTTGCTTCTTCGACTTCTTCTTCTTCAACTTCTTCTTGTTTAGCTGAAGCTTTAGATTTTTTTGATTTAGGATCTGATGCTTTTTTTGTTCCACCCTCTCCATCAGGTTCAGAATCTTTTCGTCCTTTTTCGTCATCATCCAAATCAGGCAGACCTAATTCTTTATTAGCACTTTTCGCCTCTTCCATTTCAATCTCTTCCTTCTCAAGTTTTCCATCATCTGTGAGTATTTCTTTTTTAGCCATCTTAACTCTCCTAAAAGTAATTTGTTTCTATAATATTTATAATACTACAATTTTTGAAGAAATTTCTGAAAAACTTCTAGTTTTTTCTGTTCTAATTCCCTCATTTTTGCGTTTTCAATAGTTTTTCTCATCTTATCAATCTCTCGTTCTTTAATAACACCATTCTCCCAAACCCATTCTTTACCTTCCATGATACCATTAACAAATGCATCTGGTGCTGATGGATCAGCAACAATGTCAACAGTTGAAAGAACAAAATCATTTTGTACTTCATTCACACCTTCTTTATTTTGTTTGACACTTCCCATACCTCTGGAAGATACACCAAGTTTGACACCTTCACTAATAAAATTTTTAACAATCTTACCATTTGGTGTGTCCATTACTTTAGCCTTACCAACAAAATTCTTACCATCTTCTTTTAATTCTTTAATAACATGAGAAACCCTATCCAAGTTAATGATCGGTCCCATTGGATGTCCAAGTTCACCAAGAGCTCGTCCTTCTTTAACATACTTATTATTAAAGTTGTTTACTTCTTTTTTTAAAACCGCGTGTGGATATATTCTTCCATTTTGATTTTTAAGATCGGACTGCATGAAGATACCCTTGATATATTGTTCTTTACCCTTAGACTCTGTAATATACTCAAGTTCATGGGTATGTTCTGTTATTAATTTCATTTTTTTCTCCTTATGAACTAGTCGTCTGAATAACCTGATGTTGCAGTTCTAACTTTTGTTTTGGTTTTTTTCCTCAATCTTTCTGTTTCTCTTTTACGAACTAGTGGCATTATTCTTTTTGCTATCTTATGAATTAATGCCTTCTTTTTAAATAAACGTCTTTCTAAATCTTCTCTACTTGATAATGATAACTCGGCCTTTTTTCTATTTTTTAAAAATCGTTTAGAAACGATTAATCGTGCCTTCTTTAATGCTCTTACTCGTAATTGATCTGGTGATGCTTTTTTTCGCAATGCGATTGCACGTTTACGAGCAATCATTTTACCTTTAGTTCTCATCATTCTAGCACGACGCATACGAGCTGTCTTACTCATAATCTCATTAATAACATTAGACAACATATTATCTATAAAATCAGTTGTTGTCATTTCTTTGTTTCATCCTTTGGTGTGTCCATTGAAGCCTGCCATTCTTTATGTGTCATATCTGAATGAACTTTTTGGCAATCATGGTTTTCACTTCTTCTACCATCACCCCCATGACATCTTTTTCGTTTACCATCAGATTTAATATATTCAACTACACTTGGAATAATACTTTCTCGTTTCTGTGCATTACGTTCTTTTTCTACTTCAGCTTTTCTCTTTTCAGCTTTTCTCTCTCGCTCGGCCTGTGCTTTTGCTGCTTCTGCCTCACGTTTAGCTTTTGCTTTTTCTGTATCAATTTTTCTTGCAGAATTTTCTTTTTCCTTATTAATTCTTTTTAAAGAATCTTCTTTCTTTTTATTTGCCTTTTGTACTGCAGCTAAATCTTCTTCTAAGTGTTGCTTAAAAGTTTTCATTTATCTGCCTCTATAGGTTCAGCCGATGGTGCTGGTTCTACATCATCAACAGAAACTTCGGCTGAAGTTGATGTATCATCAGAAGGTAATACAAATTTAAAAGATTTTTTATAATCTTCGATTGCTTTATAAGACTTATCTTTTAAAATAGTATTAATTCCATCCCGTGCTTTGTTTAATTTTTTACTAACAATATCCCTTAATACATTACTTTTAATATCAGTCATCTATTTGATCCTTTCTTTCATTACATTTTTAATTACATCAACTAATAAATCGTCTGTCAGACTACCTTCTTTAATCCACTCTTTAATTTCAACATCATCTTCTTCTTTATCTTTACCAGAAATCCTGTTCATTACATCTTTTTTCCAATCAGTCTTTTGGACTCTTTCAATAGATTTAATATCGTCTGGTTTTTTTAATTTTTTTCGTAAATTTGCTTTGACTTCTCCAGCACTTTTTGCATCAACATAGAATGGAGGGAACCCTTCAACTTCTACTTTCCACATGGCTTCGGTAAATAAATTTTGTTTATAATTATCTAAAAACCCTTTTGTCTTGGTATTTAGAATAGATTTAATTGTTTTGCTAGAACTCCTCATCATCTGTATCTCCTTCAGGGTTATCCACTTCGGCTTCTGCTTTCTCTGTTTCTATTTCTTTATCCAAGTCTTGTATTTCTTCTTCAGTTTGTTGTAATATATTTTTTCTAATCCAAGATTTAGAATAATATTCACCAACATAATCTTGTGCTTGACTCAAAACTTCAAAACGATCACGCATTATTTCAGAGTTTTTCAACTCCATAAAATGAGAATCTTTAGCCCACACATATCGAATACGATCTCTGATAAAAACCCAATCTTCTTCTTTAATAATACCTTTAAGAATTAATTGAACTCTTAATAAATCACAAAAGAGATAAGAAAATTTGTGTCGTAAACGTGTAACAAATTTTCCAAATTTTACTTCATCTCTAGTAATTTCAGATGCTCGACCTAAATTAAACTGAGTAGAATCTGTGCCTTCTATTCGTGATATTGGAACATTCAAAGACTTATATAATTTCTTTCTAAAATATTCTATATCTTCTGTTTCACCAAGATTTTGCCCACCTGGCAACGTACTAATTTCAGTACCACGACCACCTTCGCGTCTTGGCAACCAAAAATCTTCCAACATGGAAAGATGTTTACGTTGATCTTCTACTTCTCCTGATGATGCATTATAAATCATTTTCTGTTTATAACGATTCATCACCTGTTGCAAGTATTGTTCTGCTTTCAACTTTGGAAGATTACCAACATCAATATAAAATATTCTTCGTTCTGGAGCTCTTGCTAATCTATAAATGACAAGAGCATCTTCAATCATTCTTAATTGATTAAAGGGTTTAATTGCTTTAAATAAATAACCAACCACAATTTGTTTTACTTGGTCAATTAATCCAGAATGAACATATGAAATTGCATCGGGTGCAACTTTTATTGCATTTGATTGGCCAGCAATTGTTGCATGACCTTGTTGAAACGATCCTACATTCATTGCGTCTGGTGTATAAACATAATATTCTTGCACATCTTCAACTACTTCAATATCACCTTTCTTTTTCTTTTTTACTTCTCGTATCTTTTCAATATTTAAAGGATCAATCGGTATTAATTCTTTAATACCATCTTTTGTTCTTTTAGTGTCAATAACTATATGATGATATAATCTACCATCAACATACCACTTTTTAAATAAGTCTGCACCATTTAAATTAAAATCTAATAGATCAAGAAGAATACTAAATTCTGTTTGAATCTTATCTTTAATTGCATCAGTATATTCCAATGAATTTAGATCAAGAGCTACAACAGGTTTATTTTCTTCTTGTATTATAGCATCATTAACAACATCTTCTATGGCTCCATCAACTTCGTGTGAAAAACTCATTTCACGATACTTCTGAACTAACTTCTTTTCATTTTTAGCATCAGCATCAGTATTCAAATAATGTCCTAGAATACCTCCGCCATCAACAATAGTTGTAGCACCATCTAAGTTTTCTGGTGTTACAAAAGTTTTTCCTTTTTTATCTTTTTTTGATTTTATCTCAAAACCAAATAACTCAAATGCCATATGAATACCTTTTTTTTAAATTCACAATAAAAGGGGGGATAAAATATCCCCCCAAATCAATTAACCACCAAATACAGTATTTACACCAATTCCCACATTACCTACTTGAACTCTACCACGAACACCGATTTGCCAATTACTGTCTCTTGCACCAGTAACATCAAAACCAGAAGCCAAATCAGAATGCCAGTTATTAACTGCAAATGTTACTGAATATTCTTCAACTGTATCATTAGTGTCCATGCCAAGATCAATGGCTGCAATCTCTGTCGGATAAATATCTTCCATACGATACATCCTAAGTGCTTCACCAGCTCGACCCATTTGGATAACTTGTCCTTGACCATAAACTGTTGAATGATTTAAAGAAGAAACATTAGCTGCATGATGAGTAATGTTTGCACTCCAATCTTCAAATGCTGAACGAATAATAAACTGTGGATCATTCAAAACTGTTACAGTCCAATCAGTAAATGTTCTATCACCGGGGACTTTTAACTGTCGGCCCCTAAATGGAACATCAATATTACCAATCGTGGATGCAGGAATTTGTGCAGCTTTACACAAAAACTCTATTTGTGGAATCCCTACTTGATGAGCAATGCTGACACGAAACAGATTCGGTCTTACACCACCCTTGAACGACTGTTTAAAGTCATGTATATTTGTTGCCATGTTATTACTCCTTTATATTTTTATAGTATTTATACGATTAACCACCAATTTCTGTAAAATTAACATCAGTTCTGGCAGCAACAAAGTTCAACTGAATGTAGTTGATAGACCTTGATGGTTTAACATAAATATCACCAACAAAGTTATTATTATCTACTACACTACCAGGATTATTTGAACCGTCACATACTACTTTAAAATCAGTAATACCACGGCGTCCCTGTACTTCTCTCAAGAATGGTTCTACCATATTAACAAACTGTGATCGTGTGAACTCATCATTAAATTCAAATAACATTGATTTAGCTGCATTAGATATTGCTTTTTCCAAAACAATAAACAATCTGCGTACATTAATATGGTCAAATGCAGTTGGTGCTGTTTGCATAGTCTTATCACCCCAAAGAACTACACCAGAACCCGTTTGTGTAACAAATGGATTAACACCAATTTTATATAGTGAATCACGTTCTGCTTTTGTAGGCTCCCAAGAAAGTTTAACAATATTCTTAACAGCACCTCTATTAATACCAGCAGGTGACCACCATGCATCATGTGTATGATCGACTTTTGCACACAAACCAGCAACATCGCCACACATTGGTACATAAATGAATTTATCTTGGTAACGGTCATATTGATATTTCCATGCACTATCCATAGCACCATAACTATTACTTTGACTCATAGATGTTTTATTAGCAGTAATATCTGTAACTTGGTCTGTTCCAGAATGTACTACTGAATCTTTTGCAGGTGAAACAAATGCCATACAATCTTTTCTTGCAGCTGAAAGTTCAATAACTTTTGCTGAAGTTGTTACTTCAGTTCCATTTGCACCAGGTGATCCAATCATCAATGTAACATCTGATGTTTCTGCATCACCAAATAATACATATCCTGCTTGAAGTTCACCAGTTGTAGGTGCATCAGCAGAAACACCAAGTGTCAATCGACCACCAACAACTCCCTCGTTCCCTGTTGCACTATTCAAAGTTTTAAAAGTTGCACCAGCTTTTGCAGTCCCAGCATGTACTGATGAACCAGCATCGGTTGATGTTGCAGTAAGATGTGCGGCATTAGCAACCCATGCATACTTTGATTCATTAGCTAAAACATCTTTAAAATAATTACTAGAACCATCTGCTCGTTTTGCATCAGATGCTTTACTTACATAAGCAAATCTTTCTAAAATTTCTCCGGGTACGCCTGTCCATAGTCCACCTTCATCTATTACTAGAATATGCATTTCGTCAGCAG
>VTLG01012582.1_pt1 | contig 11566 bp, 18 predicted proteins | sample 4694571 | NCBI WGS metagenome assembly VTLG01 (sample SAMN12604809, study PRJNA352737) | marine metagenome | biome: ENVO:00000447; feature: ENVO:00000209|ENVO:00000569|ENVO:01000036; material: ENVO:00002151; isolation source: viral sequences binned using virsorter ... | reverse complement strand
TGCTGACAATAGCAGAACTGCTCATGGTTCAAACACCTCTCTAAATGTTGCTTGTACTGTGGCTCTATTGTTATATGGTATAGATTTTGTCCAGTTTTCGCAAACATATTGACCAGCACCCGATAAAGTTATCGAAACATTACCACTATTGGTAGCACTGGCAGCAGCAGTAACAGTAAAAACATCTGAATCAGTGACCGAAGCAACAAGAAAAGTACCATCGGTTGCCGATCCAGTTGTGTAGTCAATCGTAAGTTCATCTCCTACAGCTACACCATGACTTGTGATTGTAATTGTTACTGTAGTTCCCGATTGAGAGTAAGTTCCCGTTTTTGTAAAACCTTCTCCTGGTGGGGTAAAAGTAAAGCTGGCACTATCATTGGCACGACTATCAAGAAAACCTTCTATAGTGTCTGCATCTGTTTCCGATACGTTGAAAGTAAAGTTGTAAACTTTTGGATTTTGATGAGCAGCAAGTCCAAATAATATTCTGTGTTCGTAGCCGTCAGCGAAACGGACTGTTCTAGTTAGTGGTGCGGATCTTTTCTGCTGTCCGTATGTTGGTGTGATTGATGGAAAAGTAGCCATTATGCAAGTAAACCTCCTGGTCTTTTCTGCTTAATTAATTCTGATTCTATAGCTGCTGATAATGCAATGCCCAACTGCCTTCCTTCTTCTTCATCTCCCTCTACGTTAGAACCAGAAGCATCTACGTTTACTACAATATTTGTACCACCCATTGCAGAATTAGGACTTACTGTACCTGTAACTCCTGGAGTAAATATTTCAGCACCTCTTTCTCCTACTAAGTAAGACTTTCCTTTCTGTGCTGTACCACCATTAGCTAATGTACCTGATATACCAAAAGATCCTACTGGTAAGGCTGCACCACTTGGTATGCCTGTCATTGCTGTTGCTTGTGCTCCTAATCTTGCAGAATTTAATGGATTAAAAAGACCACCTAATAAACCTAATATTCCTTGCTGAAACTGGTTAGCTAACATTCTTGCAGCAGTATCTAAAAAATGATCTGCAATACGATTCAGCATATTTCTAAACGCATCTGCAACTGTCATTGTTCCTTTAATAATTCCTTTGAAAGAATTTTCAAATGAATTTGCCATTGTATCTGATAAACCGATAGCCAAACTAATTGGACTTGCTAATTTTTTCATCTCATCTTGCAAATCTTTTACTTTATCGTTGATAGCAGAAAAAGCTAAAACTCCTGATTGTCCAAACTGATTATTGGCTTCATTAACAAGACCAAGCATTTCTCTTACTTGCTCTAACGCTTCTTTAAAATCTTTCATTCTCTTATTTCTACCCTCTTCAAACTCTTTTTGTAATTTATTTGCTCTATTTTCTCCAAATCTTGATGGATCGCCACCTCCTCTGAATAATAACTCTTCAGCTAAATCTCTAGCTTTATCTGAAAATTTTATTTGTTTTGCTTGAGCTACAGCAATATCATTTTCTGCTTTTGCTCTGGCTTCTGCCAATGCTAATTCAATAGTTGCACTATCAGTTATTAAATTTTGATTTAATAATTGCGTAGCAACTTCATTACCTATCTTTGTTCTAGCCTCAAAAATTTTATTAGCTAACTCAGCTTGTCTATTTGCAGTAGCTATACTATCAAATGCTCCAGCATCAGCACCAAAAATTTCTGTTAAAGATTTTGCAATACTTCCAGAGCCAAATTGTGCAAATGCTCCTAATACACCAAAAGCCTCTTCTTTTGTAATTCTTAGACGTTTGGCAACTTTATCAATATCCTCCGAAGTAAGTTGAGCACTACCGCTTACGTCTGAAAAACGAACATTTAAAACAGCTAGTGATTGATTAAATTTATCATTTTTATCAATAGCAGAACCTATTGCAGTACCAACGATTGATAATGCAAAACCAAATTGACCACCTATAGCTCCACCAGCAAGTCCACCAAGTCCACCACCAACTGCTGCTGCTCCTGTCTGTCCAAACAGTAAAGGAAAAGCTCCACCGATAGCAGCACTAGATATAGTCGAGCCAATTCTTTTTCTTCTTTCCGCACTTGCAGTTTTTTCTTTTGCTAAAGCTAAAGTTGCTTCTGCTTGAGCTTCTTGTTTAGTAAGAAGTATTTTTGCCTTACTAAAAGAAATACCTTCTTTTGCGGCTAACCTTTGTATTTTTAATCTTCTTTCTCTTTGCTTAAGTGTTCTATTATATTTATTTTCAACTTGAACAAGATTTTTTACCGCTTGATTAAATTCTTTTGTTCCGACTGCTGCTTCATTTAAAGCATCATTAGCATCTGTAACTGCTTTTGATAAATTTTTAAAATTTCTAACAACAGGAGTACCTGCAGTGCCAGCTTGTGCTTTTTTATTGATAAAATCTATATTTTTTCTTAATTGATCTGTTCTTTTATTAACACGATCTAATTCTTTTGCACCTGCAACAGCTAATCTAATTGAAACATCATAATTAGCCACTTTTTACAAAAAATTCAAAACATTTTCTCTATATTACCTTCTTTTGCCTTTTAAAGCACTACTTCTTTGTGCTTGTTCTTGTTGTTTTTTAAGTTCTTCATGTTCTATCTCTGCATAAGCAGCCCAACCTATCATTTCTTCAACTGTCAAAGTATCTGATAATTCAGCAACAGTTTTTCCCAATTCTTTTGCTAATGAAAATATAAATTGCCAATCATTATTCGCTTTTTAATTCGGCTTTAGCCTCTTTAACCTCCTTAGTCTGACCAGCTTCTATCATTGCTAATTGTATTTCTTGTAAAATATTTGCTTCAACTTCTCTTCTGAGAGATGCTTTATCACCATCTTGAAAAAGCCTATCTCCATTTTTATCTAATGCTTTTGCAATCATTAAAGATAAAGCAAAATCATTAGGATCATTAGTAGTTGTTTTTTTTGTTATTGATTCTCTTTCAGCAATAGTAAGTGGATGCCAATAAACACTAAAAATAAGTTTATCGTCCTTAATCACATCATGTTGATATAGTTGGCTGACACCAAAACTATTCTTCAAAAGTTCGATTGCTCTAGTCATAAAATAAGTATTGCTACTTTATTATACTAGGCATTGGCTGAGAATTGGCAAGATATTACACCAACAAAATGACTTCTATCTTCAATTTCAAGCATTGTTGGCCCGTTCACATCCTGTACTCTCGGAGTTACGCTAAAAGTATCTGTATAATTTGAAGCGTTTACCGAGGTAAGCCCATCAATAACAGATTCACTTATAGCAGATAAAACAGAAGTACCTTTACTCTTTGGGACGTAAACATTACATTGAACAACTCCCGAATAATAGTCTGTGGCTGCTCCTTGATTCTGTAATGTAGCTTGAGCAAAATTAACATTCATCACAACATATTTTTTTGCTTTACCAGGAGTTACGAAAGTTACATTGTCATATACAACAGAAACAGTAGCGTCTGCTGCTACAACTGCGTCTGTAACTGCTTTTTCAAATGCTGCTCTTGCGTTTACTAAAGTCATAATTAAAGTACGTCAGAATAACCAACACTGGTAGTTTTTGCACCTAGTAAGAATAGCTTACCTTTTTTCTCCTTCATATTATCTCTTATTATTTGAGCTAAACGACCTTGAACAAAATTTTGAATCTTACCTCCTTCTAAAGCATAAATAGCATATTTAGCCCTATTACCAATAAAAACACTTTTTTTTATGCTGAAAACTCTTTTAACAGGAAATCTAGCTTCAACCTTATTAGGCGGCTTATATGGTTTATTTTTACCAATCTCTGCAAATTGAGACCAAGGTTTGTAATTTTTTACTTCTTGCGTTGCTTTTGGAGGAGTGTTTGCAACTTTCCAACTTGATGCAAAGAATCCTGTATAAACAGGACTATGTGTTTTTGTAGAAAGACTAGCATGAGTTTTTCTAATGACTTTATTAAAATCACTTTCAATAAGAACTTTTAAATCACCGATAGGATCACTTTTTTGAAAATCTTTAGCCATTAGAACCGCACCAATACTGTAAATAAATAAACCTGCCCACCTTTCTTAGTATCAATATCATAAATCTTTGCAGCTACATTAGATCCTGCATAACTCAATGTAATCTCATCATCAAAATCAACTTGATTATCACCTATCAGATCGGGAGTAATATATAACTTTGCATTTCTCATCTCTTTACCTTCATCTTCTTCAGACCTAATAAATTCGATTGGAACGCTGATACTATAACTAACGTCTGTTGTTGTATAAACACCAGTGCTAGTGTTATAACTTCCCGAAGCCTTTTTTGTATAGGTAATAGTTGTATCAAGAGAACTACCAAGATCAGCTACAACCTGTTTAGCTACACTTTTTAATAATGAATCAAGTTGTCCTGCCATTATCCTCTAACCACTCTAAGTTGGAAACTACCTGCTCCACCAAGCATATATGCTCCAAGATAACTTTGTAACCACGGATAAACGTCAAGAATATTATTTATAGATCCAGTCCCTTGACTCGCAGTATTGTACTTAACTTGAATATCTCCCAACTTTACTTCTTCAAAATTACCATCTTTACCAGTAGTACCAGTAATAGCATCAGTATCATTTGCCAATGCTCTAGCTAATTCGTATTGTGCATACTTAATATTATTTGGAATCGTAGAACAAGATAACTCAACACCATCTACCTGATAATTATTTCTTGGAAACTTCAATGCTTGTCCATCATCACATCTATCTCCGTAATAAACCAAAGTATCAATCCATCTTGTAGCTGATATTAATGCTCTTTTCTTTTGATCGTCTGTTTTGTTTGTCCAAGTTGAAGAGTCAGGAGAGGTGTCAAAGTAATCATTAGATTCAGATAAAGTGACATAACTATTAGCACTTTCTCCTTTTACTGTTGCGTCTATAGTAGCTGCCACGATTTCAAAAAGTAATTTAGTTTTATTGTAGCGTAAAGAAAAAACCCCACCAATAATTGATGAGGTTTCTTCATTGCCTTGCAACTTAATACTACTAAGGATTAGTTCCTGTATCAAGTGGTGAGTTAACGATTAGCTCAACTATAGGAATTAAATCAGCATCGTATGTAATTGCCCAGTTGTTATCGTTAGCTAACGCTGCATTAGTTGGGTTGTCAGTAGCAGCAGTCCACTTAGTTCCCATAACGTGATAAGCACTGTGGTAATCAACAGACATTACATCTTGCTTAGATAAAATGTTTCTATCTGATTCAATGCTTAATGGAGACTGTTCACCTTCAAGAATTGTTCCTGACTTAATTAAGTAGCAACGGAACTCTTTTTGATGACCTGTTGTACCAGGATGAACTGTATTCACTTGAGAGTCAATAACAACATTCATTCCAGCAAACTGACCGATGCTTGTTTCATTAACACCGACACCGCCACCACCCCAAGTTACTGCACCACCAGTTGTAAGAGCAGATGTTGAGAATGTAAGCATACCAACCTGATATAGGTAGTAAGCAACAGATGGATGAACAACTAGAGTATCTAACTCATCTCCTCTTGTTCCAAGAAGTGATCTTCCTCTTGCAACAGTAGAAGCTGTTAAAAAGTTATCTGTATCAGCACCAGAAGCAGCACCCTTAGATAAATCTAGGGAGTTTGAACCTAATGGTCCAAAAGTAGATCCGAACAAACCATCTAACAAGCTGAATAGTCTTGCAGAGTTTAGTTTGTTGATAGCATCTGCAATTTGGTTTCTGATGTGACCCATTGGATCTTCACCAGCAGCCAATACAGCTATATCATCAACAGCATACGCAAAACCTCTATGACAGATAGTTGCGATCTGTGTATCTGTACCAATCTTCTGTGGTGTCAAGTGACCTTGGTTACTTGTACCCCATGTTGCTGTACCATCTAAGATTTCCTCAGTTGGTGTGATTGGGTTAAATTCTGGAACTTGTATTCTTGTTCCACCTTCTGTTGCATCAAGAAGTGCATTACGCACAACAGCACCAGATTTTAAAAAAGCACTACGTTCTTTGATTGCCTCAGAAACATAGGTGCTCAAATTATTTCTCTTTACGATGTCAGCTAATAAGACACCACCAGAGTAATTCTGAAACGGAGCAGCCATTTAGAATAATTTAGAAGTTTACAGTAACCAAGCCACCGACTTGGGTGTTGAATCCACCGAATCCAACAATTATGATTGAGCCTCTTGCTTGAGCACCGCAGCAAGCTGAGGGTTCTGTTCTAATAGTAGCATCTGTTGTGTGAGGTTGCCCGTTTTCCAAGGGTTTACCTGTCCTCCACCCACGTTTGATGTAGGAGTTGGTTTTGCACCCATTCCTGCAGCAGTGCTTGGCTTAAAATGATGCTCCCAACCACTACCAGGATTCTTGAGACTTGTAAGATAAGAGTTTAAATCTTGTTCAACTCCGCCGTTTAAAATTACAACTTTACCTTCAGCATTTTTTTGTAACTTATTTTGTAACAAAGAAAGGGTCTGTTCAGCATTTATCGCACCAAGATTACTGATAGCTGCAAGTGCTGTTGTCTTTGTAGAAGCTAATTCATTAGAGTTTTTTAAATCTTCAAGCTGTTGAGATAAATTAGCTATCTGTTGATCTTTTTCTTGAGCAGTTTTATTAGCCTCTTCCCAAAGTGTTTTCCATTGTCCTTGATCTTCTAAAATCTGTTTTCTCTTTTGCTCTTCTTTTTCATAAACACCATCTAATTTACCTTTTACATCATTAAATTTTTCTGTCCATTTAGCTTCTTTTTCAGCAGCTTCTTTTTTAGCAGCAGCTAGTTTTGTTTCATATTCAGCTTTTACAGAATCTAGAGAGGGTGATGGGGGTTGAGCTGGTGGTTGTGATGCAACAGTTTCAGTTGCATTAGTATCTGTTTGAATTACTTTTTCTTCAATAGCCATAGTTATTTAGATTCAATAAAGGTTTCTAATTCAGAAATTAATTGCACTTTTGTCTGTCGTTTGTCTAACTCGATACCAATGGTACGACCAAATTCTTCTAGTTCAGATTTAGTCATAGCAGTGAAATCCTTTTGGTTTACGACTTCAGTTTCTACTGCAGGTTCGGGAGCAGGACAAACTTCGGGTTCAACAGATGCAGTTGAATGTACGAGTTCTACTTCTTCCCATTTATAAGAACCATCAGGTTGTAACACCCGATCCAAAGATTTAGACATAATAAACGTGTACTTGTATATTATCTTAGCAGATTATTCCGATTTGACCTCATTTGCACTAGGTAATACCTCACCTTGTACTAAAATATCTCTAAATTCTTCTCTATCTATCACTTGTTGATCAAATAATGATGTCAAAGCTGTAATATCCTGTCCAATCAGTCTTTCAATATCAAAGTCCCTACTGATCTTTACTTCTGGAGGTTCAATACCTACATATTGAGCAGATAAATTAAATGCTTTCTGTAATTTCTGTTCCAATTCCATAGAGACCATAGCAAGCATAGAATTTGTATCAACACGATCTAATCTTCTAGCATCAGCAGATTCAGCTACAAACTTCTGTTGACTTAAAGTACTAATACCAAGAGTAGCCATTTGCATTTGTAACTCCTTGATCTCAGCAGATTGAGCATCAAAGGCACTACTGGCTGGTTCTACATAATAAACTTTGTTACCAGGTTGAGTTGCCATAGCGTAATTAACAGATATTGCTAAATCTTTAGTCTGATCATCATAACCTTCCATTACAAGCATTGGTTGAGATGCAACGTGCAAACTATGAATTAAATCGGCCTGTCTTTGAAAATGAGCAAGATTTAGATATGCAATATCAAGTAAAGGTGGTTTACTTACTAAATTATCTGTTTTACCCGAATAAATTGTTACTAAAGGTATTTCACCAAGAGAAAAACTGCCAGTTTCTACCTGTTTATAATCTTTATCTGCTGAACCCATCTCAAAATTACCCGTAACACTATTATCTGTAACATCATACATTTCTTCAATCTGTTCTTTTTTGCGAAAAATCCTATATCTACCTGGTTCGATTACTCTTATCTGATCATAAACTTTTTCACCAAACTGACCATCAGGTAAAACTGCTTTCTCAGCCAGCCTTACCTGCACTAGATTCCCATAATTTGACTCTCTATCTAACCTCCAACCATAAAGATTATTTGGATCAACTTCAATCCAATAAGGCCTACGATTCTGTTGACGTTCTTCTGCAAGTGTTAAAGCACCTGATGGAGCTGGATAATCTACAAGAATATGACTTTGACCATAAATTAAAGAACACATCAATACTCTTCTTGCATATTCATCTAAATCCGAACCACATCCATCAACATTCATCTTAAACATTTCCGTCCAATAAGGATCACCAGTAAGTGTTATTGGTTTTCTTAATACAAGACCTGTAGCTGCTCTTATTAATCTTTGTGTAAAAGGAGAAAATACAGCACGATTTACTCTTGCCATATAAGCATCAAAATCTTCTCTTGGTTCGAGAGGTAAAAATGCTTCTGAGTTTTCTCTAAGGTACTCTGTTCCTTCTGTAACAGCCTTCATTATTTCCCATCCTTTCATCATATCCAAGACAGCCCTTGTTCTTGTGAAAGGACTATCAATACCACCTACAGAAGTAGATGAGACAATGTTGGTTCTAATAGATCCAGGTACAGCGTAAGTCATTGTTTACCATTTAGTGCGGTGTGACCAATATCTAGCAGTAAAAAATCCTGGGTTTGGATCTTGTGCATTATGTCTAGCATAATATGATTTTCTTCTAGCTTTATCTTTTTCTGATTTAGGATTTTTACCAGCACCAGTAACTCCTTGTTGACCAAATCGTATTAGTTTTATTTTATCGCCTTTTTTAGCCAGTACCACATGAGATTTAGTGGGATGACCAGGTGTTTTCTTGGGTTTATTAAATCCCTCTAATCTATTTTTTGTAAGTCTGGGATCTTTTTTACTCATTTTCCTACCTTTTTCATGGTCAGATTATGAGCTTCAGTAAAAGTTTTACCTTTTAGCATCAGCTTTTTCATCTCTTCCATGTGCTTTCTAGTATGAGTACCCTTCTTTTTATGCCTGGCTAGAGCGTCTTGCTGTCTTTGAGTTAGGGTTTTCATTTTTTCTTCCTCTTTTTCTTGGAACGTAACTTTTTCAAGTCGGCAGCAGTAATCTTATCCCGTGGTGGAGCAACAGCAGCAAGTTTACGCTGTTTTGCAGAGTAAGATTTTTTAGGCATTAGACAGCGTTAGTAATAGTACCAGAAGTAATAAAACTTACACTTACAGTTTCAAGATCACCTGTTGTAGCAGATAAACTTGTTCCTGTAACAATTCCAGAAAAACTTACTTTTTTACTACCAGAGGTGTCTAAAAACAATTCAAACTGTGCATCACCAGCATCTTCAGCCACTAAAACATCATCTAAAAGATTTTCAGTTTCATTACCACTAGCTGCTGTATAAAGAAAGTCAACAGTACCAGACCCAGAAATTAATCCCCCGACATTACTTCTAAATGTATCGCCATGAGCAGTGACATCTAAAGTATCTTTTGTAGTATCTAAAGTCCAACTTGTAGTAGATACAACTGCTTCAGTAGTTCCAGATCCGTTTTTAAACTTTACGGAGCCTTCTTCTCCACGAAAAAATGCCATGATCCAAAGAAAAAAGAGTATTTATAAATAGTTTAACTTGTTGTTGACTTTTTTACAGTACCTTCTTTTAGTTTTCTTTGATATTGTTCACATCTGGGATCCCACAGGGCAGGATTACGCTTACCTTTTACTTTTTCGATGATGTCAAGCATCTCGTCTGTAATTTCAATCATTTTTTCTTAGATCTCTTCCTAAGTATATCAGCATCTGCTTTTCTTGCTCCTCCCCTACCACTGATAAAACTGTTCACTCTACCCATCGCCCATGCTGCCATTGGTACGTTACGAGATCCAGAGGATAAGTATGCTCCCTGCCCTCTGCGATACACCTGAGCAAGCTGTCCGTAAGTAAAACGGCTTTTATCTGCTTTTTTTCTTAGTGTTTCTTTTGTTTTTTCGCTTAGTGGTTTTCTTTTTGGTTTCATCTTGAGCAGATCGTGACTTGTTAATGGCTTTTATATCAATATATTCGCCTCTTTTGTATTTTTCGGCTGTTTCTTTGATCTCTTTTGCCTTCGCACTACGATTTCGAGCACCCGTAAGATATTTACTCGGCACTCCCGTCTTTTTATCCCGTCTTACTCGTCTAAACTGTCTCACTTTTTCTTGGTTTTTTTCTTCTTTTTCTTTTTTTTCTTCATTGTGGAGTGGTACATAGTAAAAAAGTAAACTCTTAATATATTCTAAACGAAGTTTGGCCGAGTGTCTCTGGTTTTGCAAGATTAAATTGCTGTAAACAAAGATAACCGAAAGCGTCAAATGCGTGATCAACCCCTAAATTTTTATTTGGCATACCTGTATTTGGTGCATATGTAAGAGTTCTGAGGGATTTTATTAATTCTTTACATCTAGGGTGTATAAAAGTTCTTCGATCTCCATTCGCATCATATAAAGCCGTATTTACAGCAGTAATTTTATCCCGAATCTTCCAGGGAGCCTTCGGACTGGACACAGTAAAGCCACTTCTTCGTAAAATCGTGTGATCTGTGAGTCCAACACCACTTGTTTTGCGAGCACCACCCGTAGGGTCAGGACAAGTTATGATTCTTCGCTCAACTCCATATCTATTTACTACTTCTTCGGCAAAATCCCATGTAGTTGCACCTCCCCGAAGAATAATTTCATCAAAAACATACAAATTATTGTCATTTTTTACCGCACATATGCCACAAAGCGGGTCAACGTTGAAATCCACCCCCATATACAGTGGCAACATATGTAAATCAGCCACTTCGGACGATATGTTCTCATCATCAAAGCTAATCGCCACTAATCCCGTGAGATTTTCAAAGCTCGCTTCAAATTCCTGCCTAAATGTACGATTATCCAGTTGACCCCTAGCTGCTTCAACCTCTTCTTTCGGAACATTACCCCCCTCGATAGTAGTAAAACTCCACCTTTTCCAATCCCCACTCTCATCTTCGGGCACATAACACCATAAATCGTAAAACCAACTGGCCGTTCCATCAGGTGTTGAAATAAATAATGCCCAACCCTGTTTATCAGCTAATGCAGGTCTAATAACTTCAGACCATACTTCTCTGTCCATAAATGCAGCTTCGTCCAAAACAACACCACTTAAACTACGACCTCTTAATGCCATAGCGTTTTCAGTTCCTTTCAATTCAATAGTCGATTCATTTACCAATTCAATCTTTAAATCTGTCTCATTCTTGGACTTTATCCATTGCCTTGGCACTAACTTCTTCAGTGTTTTCCATGCAATGTCCTTCGCCATTCGATATGTAGGTGCACAATAAAAATATGTTTCTCCTGGCTTCGATATTGCACCTTTCAACAACTCAACACAACTTAAATAGCTTTTACCAAATCTTCTCCCAGCTACAAGCACCCTAAACCTTTCATCAGCTTTGAACACCTCCCCCTGTGCCCAACGTAAACTTAATCCTTCTGCTACTGCCATATAAAAATAATAACCACATTTAC
>VTLG01011975.1_pt1 | contig 11566 bp, 7 predicted proteins | sample 4694571 | NCBI WGS metagenome assembly VTLG01 (sample SAMN12604809, study PRJNA352737) | marine metagenome | biome: ENVO:00000447; feature: ENVO:00000209|ENVO:00000569|ENVO:01000036; material: ENVO:00002151; isolation source: viral sequences binned using virsorter ... | reverse complement strand
ATTTTTAAAATTATTTGCCATTTGTGTTTCTCTCTATTATTTATCCAAGTGCAACTGCGACTGCAATCGCAAACCCTTGTGTTGTTGCAGCTGTTGATTGTGAAGTTCCATCAGCAAATGTTAATGCACCAGAACTTAATGTTACACCAGCAAAGGTGCTACTACCAGCAAATGTATTATTACCAGTAAAAGCAATATTTGCAGTTCTGTCAAATGCAACAGCATTTAGTGCTACTATAGCTTCTACTAAATCTGTTGAAGATGCAATAGTACCAGTTGCAGCCAGTAAGTCTGCAATATCACCAACATCATTTGCAGTTGAGTTAAATGTCGTTCTGAAAGTTTCAAACGAATTTGATGCTAGTACACTTCTATCAGCCATTACTCTTCTCTAATATTTGTTTCATCATACTTTTCATTTCGTGCATTTCCGATTTAATAGTATTTATCTCACGAACTGCATTTCTTAATTCATCTCTTTGTTTTTGTGCTTCCATTCTAATTTTTCTACTTTTATTAAATGCACTTTCGTCTGTATTTAATATTGCACCAGAGTAAGTATCTCTAACTAAATAGTCTTTATCTTTTACTTTTAATTCTGACATAATTTATCCAGTTGCAACAACCCTTAATCTTTTTATGATTGGTGGGTTAGTAGAATCTGTTCCTCTCATTCTTATTTTAATTTGGAACGCATTGAAGTCTGCAAGGTCTTTCGCAGAGTATTCGTGTTCTATAAAGTCATCTCTTGTAGTAGATGAGTTAGTAGTAATATCTGGTTGTCCATTCGTATTAAAGAAAGTATAACCAACATCATTAAAGTCTGATGAATCATCTGTTCTTAATGTTTTAAACATCACATCAATAGTTGATGTTGCTGGTCTGACTGCATCAAATTTAACATTTATCTGATTAGCTGCACTCTTCATCTGAACTTGTCGTGTTAGATATATTGCTTCTAAACTATCACCCTCTGGTTCAGTTGCTGGAACAAATAACGAGGTCGGATAAACATCTGATGAACTTTGAATATTATTAATTCTATGAGTTACAGCAGCAATAGATGCTCTATCTAAATCAACGACTGGTGTTAAGTTATCAAACTCTGAAGTCATTGTCAAAGTTAAGAAGAAAGATTTAGATGAGTTCAATTCATTTGTTTCATTAATAGTTGATGCAACCATTCTTGGTACATCATAATAATAGTTTCTACCTAATACTATCGGTCTAGATGCACTAGTAGATTGTAGATTAAATGATGTTTGTGAACCATCAACAGATGTTGCAGTTGTTGTTCTGATGTTTGCAGTAATTTTTGTATTAGGATATTCAACATTACTTACAAGTGGTTTCATAACATCCATCATTGCATTTTCAGTTGCAACAGTTGTAGTACCACCAAACTTAATACCAGCAGTTGCATTTGTGGCTGTTGTTGCAGTTGCAGTTTGAGTTGCAGCTGTGTTTGCAGTTGTAATTGTGTATGAATCTATCCCTACATTTTGGACTGATGTATGAGTTCTATTAATCTGGTCTAATGGTATTCCATCTATTTCATATAGTTCAATAGCAGCACCAGAAGTATGTGCAATCGCACCAGTAGGTCTTGTTATACTGGTTACAGAAGAACCAGAAATAGTACCACTAAAGATTTCATCTTCTCTTATTGCACCAGTAGTTGAATCTCTTGGAACTGTAATTTTTAATCTTACTGAACCACTGCCTGGAAACCCAGTATTACTAGTTAGTGTAAGTGAAGTATCTGAAGCACCAAAAGCACCGTTAATGGTTGTGTTAATTCCAGAAGACACACCACTTATTGTAACATTATTTGATGTTGAATACATATGGTGATTTCTATGTGTAACTTTTACTACACCAGAACTCGCAAGTGATTCTAATGGATTTTCTTTTAGTGTTCTGTCTTCTGTTGGTGCATTTGTTAATACTAGATTTGATGTTTTACTTGTATCAAATTTTGCACGATAAATTGTAAACTTAATATCTTCATCTTGATATGCGTTCCAAGTTCTATTGTTTTGTGATTTAAATAACACACCAAGATATGGTTGGTCGTTTACAATCGTTCCACTATCAATATCTGCATCACCTAATTTAGAAATCCATAACTTATAATCTCTTGAATCTGTTTTGATAACTAATGCATATTCACTATGGTCTGCAACATATATTGGTGATTCAAATTCAAATGTTGTAGCCACAGTTGCATCGTCTGATAATAATATTTCAGAGGACTCTAGTGTTTTAGATGCGAGTGGTAATAGTTTTTCTGTTGGATAACCATCTCTCATTTCTCTAATTTGGATGGTTACTGGAACTCTTTCATCTTTTTCTTGGAAAAATAAATCTACTTTTGTAATGAATTCACCACCAACACTATCAACGATAAATGATTGAGCAAGGGGATCCCAAGGTTGTATTAATGTTCTACCTCTGTGTTGAAAACTTCTTGCCTCAAAAACTTCTTCTTGGAATAATTGTCCGTTTCTTGTTCTCGTAACAGTTTCTTCAATAGTGTTCAAGAAACCTCTTGCAGTGTAAATACCTTCTGCATATGTTTCAACACCCTCTAAATTAACATCATCTGCTTCATTTATTTTAGATGAAGTTAATCTGAATTGTCTTTCACCAGTTTTAAATGCTGGATTGCCTGGAGCATTAGGGTCTGGAATAGTAAAGACACCACTTATTGAACCAGTAGGGCCTGTGATAAATACAGAACCATCTTCGCCAGGTGGTAATAGTTTCTGAACAGTTCCACTTTCTGGAGTCTGTGTTCTTGTTCCAGTAAATAAATTATAAGTAATCTGAAGAACAGAATCTCTCATTTCCTCTTGTCTACCAATATTACCTGGCGTTACTGCACCAACTGGAGGAACTATACCATCTATACTTGCACTTGGATTTGTTAAGTTTTGATGTTGAACAACAGAACAGAATTGTGTTAAATCAATATTGGTTGTCGCATCTGCATTGAAGAATTCTACACCATATAATCTGTGTCCAGCACAAGTATGAATAGGGTCTATTGCTCTTTCAATTTGGATTCTCCAAAACTTCTCACCTTGAATATTTGGGCCAACTACACCTTCAGCTGCAGTTGTAAAGTCATAAGTATAAAATGCGTTACTTCCTCTTGCAATATTAATTGTAGTATGTAATGAAAACTGTCCTACTGTATTAAATCCATATTCAGAATCAGAACTCATAATCTTCGCAACATAGTCATTTGCTTGGTCTGTGTTATCATAACCAAATCTAATTTTACCTACAGCAGTCCAGTTTGGAGTTTCTGGTAAAGTGATAGTTGTTAATGTACCACCAGGCTTACCACCATCTGGAACACAGAATGGGCCTATAAATTGTCTATCAAAGAAAGGATAAACTCTTGTTTTAGGTTTCATTTTAGATGCTCTAAATGTTACATTTCTAGAACGAATAAATGGAACTACATCTTGTCTAATTAATTCATTACCGATTGGTTTATGTTCGTTAACTTCGGTTACAAAAGTTCTTGTACCAGTTCTAGTTTGGTCTGTTAAAACTAATTCCCAAAGACCACCTCGTCCCCAACCAGAAGAGGTTGTTCCGATAACACCAGATGAAATAGTTTCCCAAGCATTCCAAATAGTACCTAATGCATCTTCTCCACCAGCAGCTTGTAATATTTGGTCAAAGTTACCTTCTAAGTTGATTACAATCTGTGGAAGTTTATTTACTTCAAACCACTCATCACCAGATGGGTCTAACTCTAACACACCAACCCAAGTAAAGAAAAATGCAGCTTGAGCACTTTCTACTCTAGTTGCAAATTTGTTTTCAACAGTTGCAACAGAAGTAAATGGTAACATACATTGGTCACCAATTTTAGAATAACCATCATTTGCTCTTGCAGTAGAAGTTGTATTTTGTTCTATGAGTGCTACATTTTTCATAGAGTATTTTGGTCTTAATGTTTTGTTTTCATAATCTATTGAACAACTATAATCTTGGTGAGATACATCACCAGTTTTATGTCCAGTAAAATTATCAACAACAAAACCAGATTTAAATCTATCAAATCCGTTTGCATCTAATACTTGGAAGTTTTCTGTTTCTGCTTCTAATAAGTTAAGAGTTGTATAATCTTCTAGTCGTTCAATTCTATTTTCTAAACGACCAATATCTCTCATTGTAAATCTATTATTTTTTTGTATTCTTAAAAATATATCTTGTTCTGGTTCTTTAACATAAGGTTGCATTAATACATCAACTATTTTCATAGCCTCATTTTCTGCAAGTGGTTTAGGTGGTTCTGTTATTTCTACTTCAACATCTAAACCTTCTTTAACTACAAATTCCATATCCTTTGTTAAAAATACACTATCTGTTCTACCTACATAAAAATCTAAATCATATTGGAAGTTAGAATTATCTTGTGGAATATTTGAAACTATTGAACCAGATGCAGAAAAGTTTCTTTGTGCAAAATTAAATGTAAAAGAATCTACTCTCTCAGTTGATAAACTTTGTGAGGATGTTGTTACAGTAGTTAGTGTGGAAGCATTAGCAACAGTCGGTCTGAAATCTATTGAGTCGTGTAATAAGAATCTACCTCTAGGTTGTCTTTGTTCTGTGTCTACTCTTGTTGCAAGATATGTTGGTATTTCTTTGTAATCTATATTTGAATATGAATCCACATTAAAGAAATCACCAGTACCGTGAGTAAAATGGTCACACACGATTAGTAGTTTACCGATAGGAACATCAACATTTGTTTTTCTAATTATTCTAGAAATATCATAGTATGAATCTCTCATACCATCATCTAGAACAAAATTATTTGTAACTACTGCATCACCAGCACTTACAGTGGTTGTTGTACCAGTTGCACCACTTGTTAAACCAGTAAATGTTTCACCATCAGAAAAGTTTGTAGTAGATAATAAAACATAAAAGAAAGTAGTTGGGCCTGTATTAATAAGAGAACCTATCGCACCACTAGTTGAACCTTTTATTCTTTCACCTTTAGTGAATGTACCAGCTGAAACCGTACCAGTAAATTGTGGAACTACTGGGTCGGTGGATGAATTTGCAGATTCATATATTGCTCTTATTTTATAAACATCACTTCTACCTAATGAAATTTCTTTATGATGTGCAGATGTACCATATTCAGCACCACCACCAACTCCATTATTGTCTACAATAACTAAGTGAGCAGGATTGTTTATTTTATTTTTTTGTTGTGCAGAAGTTTTAGTTATTGTTGCAGTAACTTTTACTACACAATCTGAAGATGTTCCGAAAACAGTTGTGTCTGTAAATGTTGCAGTTTTAGAATCACCAGCAAGAACAGCTGAAGTCATATCGTCAATATCTATAACATCACCATCATTACAACCTCCAGAACCATCATCTAAAACACTAATTAAATAATTTGTATTAGATAATGCGTTAAATGTTTCATTAGTCCCAGCAGTTATTACTATTTGTCCAGATGCATTTGATGTAACAATAAATTGTTTTTTAAATGTATATGAAGTTTGTGATACACCATCGTTGTCAACAGTTAACATTGATTTTGCATATTTTTTTACTGTTTTTCTTAAAAGAATATTTTTATTTACATCATTAATTTTTGTTCTTGTTCTAACTGCACCAACACTTGTTACATTTGAAGAGATTAAAATTACTTCTGCAACACCAGCACTAGCACCATCTGTGTTAGCAACACCAGAGTTAACTGGATATGTGCCTGTGTTATTACCAGTTCTTGTTAATGTTGCTTTACCATTATATCCGTTATCTGCGTGGTCTTTAAATACAACCGTTCTACTTCCAGAACCACTTAATATTGAACCAGTAGTTGCAGTGAACGCTCCAGTTGCAGTAAATGTTGCAGTACCAGTGCTTTCAGTTGTTGCAGAAGTTGTAACAACTGCACCACCTTGAATACAAAAGTAAGTTGCAGTAGTATTATCTGTTACACTTTCAATAACAATTTTTTCTGTTGCACTATTAGCACCAGTTGGAACTTCTAAAACATCACCAGCTCTTAACTCAGTATTAAATAAAGTGTTTTGTCCGACTAAAGTATCTGTATTTCTTGTGAGTGATACTGTACCAGTTAAATTAAATCTACTTTGCATAACACAATCAGCACTGAAGTTTGCTTGGTTTGAATCATCATCATTCATAAAGATTTGTCTTACTTGACTTATATCAAATGACTCTACTGCACTGATTGTTAAATCTGTTGTTGTTCCGTTTTCGTGTACTAATTCATCTGATTGAGTTGATGCACTTGATTTTGCTTTCTCACCACTTGAGAATATACCATTAACATTTGTAAGATAAACTGCATCAGAACTAACAGAGTGAACAAATCCAGTTGCACCAGAATTTGCACCAGTTATTTTTGCACCAGCAGCAAATTCAGATGTAGTTACAACTCCACTAAAATCTATCTCTGTAAACATTTTAATATCAAATAATCCAAGATTAAATTGTGAATCATTATCTGCACTATTTGATAAAAAGTCGGTTACTGTGGAATTGTTTGCAGCTGTATCAAAACTTCTTGCTCTTGCAACACCAATTTTTCCACCATCTTCTGTTAGAATACTATCCGTTTCTGTTCCTCTTGCAGGCCCACCAGTTGTACCAGTTGATTTTGATATTGTAAAGTTATCGTGAAGTGAAACTTCCATAAATGGTTCATCAATAGAACCTGGCGTTTCTGGACTTATGTCTGGAGAACCAAACACATTTTCAACAACGATTGTATTACCAACTTCAACTGGTGTGATTGCATTATCAACATTTTCAGTTGTTCTTGGTTTTCTTATATCAATAAATGTTGGGTGACTTTTTTCTATTTCATAACCAGCAACATATGCTTTACCTGGCGTTAGATGTAAAGTAAGTAAATCTTCTGAGGCTGCATTTCCACTATCAGTTGTAGTTCCAGATTCAAACACACCATTGTTAAGACCATCATCTAAAGTTTCTCTAGCATCTGGTTTAAAATCTCTAACAATGTAGTGTCCAGATTCATCATAAGTTCTTCTTGCAAGTGTTTCACCTAATACTGCATACTCTGTATTTCTAGATGCAGATAAAACATTACCAAGATTAACTCTCATAATCTCAACAAAGTTTGTATCATTAGTATCTGTTAAAGATAATTTTGCAAGTGTTAATGAAATTTTTAATCTATGAGCACCAGCAGCGTTTTCATTTGATGTACCAGTTGCGTTATCATATAATGTAGTATCTTCTTCTGGAGTTACCAAATCCTCTGTAACTGTAAAACCAATTCTATAAGATGGTGTATTACCATACTTATCTAAAACTAATGTTTGTTCTGAAACATTTACAAAATGACCTCTAACAAAATATGTACCAGCTGCAACAGTTACTGCTGAACCAATCGCAGTTGCATCTGATGATTGAATAGTTAATGATTCTTGACCAGCAACAAAAGAACCGATTGCACCATCAGCAAATAAATTTTCTCCATCAGTAAATACAAATTGTTCACCAGTTAAATCTGGATTTAAATATTTTACAAATAAAGTTATTGGGTCATCACCACTTGCATCAGCAGTTCCTACAACTGTTGCAGCCACACCAGATGTTGCACCAGTAATAATTTTATCTTTGTATGATGATATATTTGATGTAATGTCTGTTGTATTAAAAGTACCTTGAATCTTAACAGCATAATACTGTTTATCCATTCCAACTTCACCACCAGATATTATTGCACCTTCTTTGAAGATGTTTCTACCCATTTCTTCAACTTGATTTTGAAGTATAGATTGTTGTGAAGTTAATTCTCTAGCTTGTACTGCGAAGCCAGGTCTATATAATACTTTATGAAAATTTTTACTTGTATCAAAATCATCATAATATGGTGATACATTTAGATTTGTTTTTTGTGCCATTCTTAAAACTCAACTATAATTTTAACATCCTCTGTTTGGTCAGATGCTCGTGAAATAGGTCTTCTGTTTTCTATATAAATTATGTCTCCACTATCTGGGTGCATTTCTGGATTTGCATAACCACTTGAAAATGCGATACTATCAACAGTTTCAGAACTAGTTGATGATGGTGTACCAGATGCACTAGAGTCTGCACCAGTTATTGCATTTGCACCAGAAAATAAAACTGTATTACTTGCAGTATTCACACCATAGTTTGAAAATCTTTCTTGTTGATAATATAAAATTTTATTTGTTGCATCCCATTCAACAACTCTACCTACTGCACCAGTAGATGCTTGAGTTATTTTTTCATCTGCATCAAAATCTCCACTTGGTGAAGGAATATAAATTGCATAAGTATTTCTTGCAGTTGAAGCAGTGAATAATGTTGAACTATTAAATTGAGTTGGGTTTTTCATAATACCAACTTGTCTGAAATCATTTGCAACTGTGATATCATTACCTTCTTCTTGTTCAAACTTTGTATTTAAAATTACAAAGTGTCCACCTAATTCTTCTACTGCATCATGTCCGTGTCCAACTTGAGGTGATATGATTGGAGTTATAGTTCCAGCAGTTGCAGAGTTCCAAGTTGATAAAGTAGAACCACTAATTAAAGATGTTGCACCAGTATCCGTATAAACATTAGTTCCTGCTAAATCTACTGTTGCAAAAGTATAATTTGCACCACCAGCTTGTACTGATGATACACCAGTTTCACCAAACCTTGTAATTACATTTGAACTCACAACAACTTTAAGTATTGCACCACTTCCATCACCAGCAACCTTTACATAGTAAGTTCCGTCTGGATATCCACTACCTTGACTTGTTACCAAGAAAGTATCAATCGGAGCACCATTAAAAGGTGCAGAGTCTGTACTTGTTGTTACTGCACCAGATGATACAGTTGAGTCTGTTGCGACTGCCATAAAGTCTGTTGTTAAAAATTTATCTACTTGAGTAGTTGTCAATGTGTACATATATTGTAGAAAATAACCACCAACAAATTGTTTTACTGGAGAAGTAAATGTAGGTTCGGTTGTCAATGCGATTTTGTTTCCAGAAGAATTTAAGTTATACAAAACTTTGTAAACTCTAAAATCTGAAGTTATGAAAAAAAATGTAGAATCAAAAAGATTACTTGCACCAGTTTGATTTGAAGGATTAGCTGCACTGATGTTATGTTCATACATATCGTAAGTAGTACCAGATACATATGTTCTTCTAGGAACACCTCTTGATACATCAGAAGCTGCAATCGCATTTGCACCTAACATTGAATCCCATCTATAATTTTCTGATGTAATATCATCTACTGGAGTTGGTGGAGAAGTATCACTTCCACCAGAAGTTCCACTTGTAAAAGGAGTTGATTTTCCTACAAACATATAATAGTTTTCGTTTGTTTCAGAAAATGATTCCTCAAACTGAGCGGCATTTATTTGTCTAAATTTTTCTGTAATAATCGCAGCCATTGTTATTCCTTCTTACTATTTAGTCCATCTTATGATGGTTCTTTTGGCCAAGTAACTTTATTTACTTTGTCCTCAGTATCTAATCCATTTGTCAAATCTCTTAACTCTTGTCTATAAGTTTTCCAAGAAGAACTCATACTTACATCAGAGTTGGCCATCCAATCTGATTGTGCAAGTTTATTATTTCTTTCCATTCTTAAACCAGCAATCGCTCTATCGTAAGCACCTTTTGCCCACTCTACATCTCTTGCTTCAAGTTCTTTTATTTCTGTTTCGGTCAAAGGTACTTTTTCACCATTAACCATTTTATGTGTGTATGCCATTTTTATCTCCTATGACTTATTACTTTGACAATCCATATATAGTCGCATATCCAGTCATTGTTCCAGACGCTGGATATATTTTAAAATAATTTTGTTTTGTTTCTAATTTAAGTTCACCACCACCTTCCCAAGTATAATCAGAACCTTGTGCGTTTATATTTGCATTAACTTTAATCCATTTATATCCAGTTGTTTCTCTAAAGTTTTGTAATCTAATAGACATTACAAGAACATCACCAGTTTGATTGCCTGGACTCCAACCAGTTGACATATAGTTTGATGAAGTTACCTTACTACCACCAGATGATGATGTATCGTTTCTTGAATGTTGATATGCAAAAGTTGTAGTATAACTATTTGTTACACCATTGTCTGGACTTATTTGAAATTGCAATCCAGCATTTGCAGAAAATATTAGTTTAGTTTCAACTAAATAAGTAAGATAAGTATCAGTAATTAATGTGTCACCAAACTCTACACTAGATGAACCAGAGAAATCTGAATGTGATAGTTTAACCAATCCACCAGCACTTCCAAATTCAAATCCAGTTCCAGCACTATCAACTTTAAGTGCAGTGCCAGCAGAACCTAATGTATTAATATTAAATAATCCTATTTTATCTACAAAAGTTTCATCATATAATATTCTGTGATTTGCATTTGAACTAGAACCATCAGTACCATCTAAAACTAAAAAATCACCAGCGTCTGCCGTTCCGTTTGTGGAATTTAAAATGATAGAATCTGATGAAATATTATTTACTGCGGCTGATTGTAACTCATCACGAGTGATTGCACTAGAAGCTATTTCTGTTGAACCAACTGCATCATTTGGAATTTTTGCAGAGGTAACATTATCATCTAAAATCTTTGCAGTAGTGACAGCATTGTCTGCAATCTGTGTTGTTGAAATCGTTCCAGATTGTATTGCACCTACTGGTATTTTACTTATTGGCATCTATGAAACCTTCTTTCCAAAGTAACCAGTTTTTTCATCAATTTTTCTAGTTTCACCCTCTTTGTTTGCATCAAAAGGTGTTTTTGGTAATTCTATATAAGTAGAACCATCTGGTCTTTTTAATTTTGCACCACCAGTCGGTGATTGTTTTGTTATTCTAGTTACCATCTTAATTCCTTTTATTTATTATATTTATCACAATTTATTTCCATTGTAAAGACACTCCGTGTATTTTATTATTATTTTCAAGAGATGCACCAACTATTTTCCAACGAAGTTGTACTTGTGGTGACGCACTTCCAGTTAATGGAGTAGTACCACTAAAAATCTTAATACCACTTGACCCAGCAGAATATCCCTCATCTGTTAATGTAACAGAATTAAATGTTGTATTATCTCTAGTTACACTTGCATTAATCTCTGAATTTATATCATCAGCAAGTTCTGCAAATATTACAATTCGTGCTGTACTTGGCGTTGCGTTTGCAGTAAATGTATCGGATATTAAAGTCATAGAAGTGTTAGTAACAGTTGCATCAAATTGTAAAAATACTGCACCATCAGCACCATTAATTGGATTTGATTTAGTTGGGTTTGCACCATCACCTACAACTGGTGCATTGTCATCAAACAAAGTTCTTCCAGATGCTGGTAAAGTAGGATATATATCTGTTTTGAATGCAGCTTCGTGATTTATTGGACTTGATGGAAAAATTGGATTATCTTTAGTAATTGAAGGGGCAGGAACTAGAGATGTGTCGTGATAACCAGCACCACCACCAGATTTACCAGAGTGTCCTACACCACTATTCC
>VTLG01009119.1_pt1 | contig 11566 bp, 12 predicted proteins | sample 4694571 | NCBI WGS metagenome assembly VTLG01 (sample SAMN12604809, study PRJNA352737) | marine metagenome | biome: ENVO:00000447; feature: ENVO:00000209|ENVO:00000569|ENVO:01000036; material: ENVO:00002151; isolation source: viral sequences binned using virsorter ... | reverse complement strand
TCACGCAATTTAGATTTATGTTCCTCTATGGTATTCAGACTTTCTTTTAGTTCTTTCAATTTATTGTAATCAGACTTACTTACATCACCAGTTTCTAATTGAGCAATCTCTGCCTCCAGAGTAGAATTAAACTTTTCCAGTTGTACAACAGAACTATTGTCTTTCGCCATCTGTACTTCATTCTCTCGTATTTTAGTAGAAATATCAGCTATTTCTTGTATTCTCTCCTGTGCTTTCAAAAGTTCTTCTTCAAGTTCTTTGATACCATCTGCAAATTTAGTTACTTCTTTCTGCTTATCAGAAATCATTTCCTTCTTGAAAATTTCATCTATGTGTTGCTGACAGGTGGGACACTCAGCATTATTCTCAAAAAAATCAACAGTCTTAGAATGTGCTTTATGTTTCTCTATTAAAGTAGACTTTATATCAATAAGTTTGAAAGCCTTCTTTTTAGCTTTAACATCATCAGAAATTTGGATTAATAGGTTATCGTTCTCCTGTTGAAATTTCTTAATGTCTGCTTTTCTTGAAAAGATTTCTTCCTCATTGCCACCAATAAGACTTACCTTTTCTTCAATCAACTTATCCTTATTTTTCTTTACATCATCAATGTACTGCTTTTGTAATTCAACCTTCTCTGATGTAAGTTCTCTTTGATAATCTACATCACGAATATTATCAGATATAGTTTTAAGTTTCTGCTTTAACAACATATTCATCAATGAGAAAATCTGAATATCAAGAATCTCTTCTACTACCTCTCTACGATGGCGAGCCTTCAACTGCATGAATGGAACAAATGTAGATGATCCAAGAATAACAACTTGAGTAAAACTACGATAGTTTAGTTTGAGAATTTGTTGTTCTAGATACTTCTGATAGTCTCTTACATTTGCATCTTGATTATACATCTTATCATTAATGTATATCTCAAAGACGTTTGGCTTAATGCCACGAACCACTTTGATTTTCTTAGAACCAATTTTAAATTCTATCTCTACAAGACAACCACTACTATTCACAGAATTTAATAGTTGTGGTTTATTGATTCCCCGAAAAGGTTTACCAAACAAACCAAAGCACAGTGCATCAAGAATCGTAGACTTGCCTGCACCATTCTCACCAATAATTAGTGTAGTAGGGTTTCGGTCTAATTGTATCTCTATAAAGTTATTACCAGTTGAAAGAAAATTCTTCCAACGAACATATTTAAATTCAATCAAAGTTCTAAATCCTGAGCCTCGTTATATAGTGTTCTCATTGTATTTTTAAGTCTAGTCTTATCCAATGATACATCCAATTCATCAACATATTTTTCAAGCAGAGTCATCGTATCTTCTGTATTCTCTACAATATCATCTGATACATTGCTCGCATCTAGTTCTGAAAAGTCCTCAATAATCTTTACTTCGTAAGCATCAACAGCAAGAAGCCGATCAACAAACTTATCAAATCCATACAAGTCTTTCTTGTTAACCACAATCAATTTTACATACTGTTCTTTGTATTGTTTAACATCATGATTACTATAATCTTCTAGAGTGTCATCATAAAATATCTTACTAAAAAGTGTGTAAGGATTTACAATGCGTTCAAGTTCTCTTGTGTCCGTATCAAAAATGTGAAAACCTTTTGGGTCATCAAAATCATTCCAATAAATTTGATATGGTGTTCCTAGATAATAGATTTGGCCATCATCTGACTTGTGATGAAAGTGTCCACTGAATACAGTATCAAATCTACGAAACAGTTCCTTGTCATATCCATTTTCTGAATACTGGCCACGATGCATCTGAAAACCACTGATTTCTAAATGTCCCATAAGAAGATCAGTATTTGCGGTTTTAAGTAAGTTTATAGAATCACTATAATTGTTTGTATTAATCCACGGCATAAACAAAATCGGAGTTCCATCAAATTCTACTATCTGAGGTTTTGAATAAATTGTTGTAAGTATATCTTCACCAACAAGCTCATCCATAGAATTTACTTCATTGGTATTCTTGTAATATGTATCATGATTGCCAATAATAATGTGCAGATCAATACCGAACTCTTTGAATCTCTCAACGAACCGACTACGAAAATCATTTGCAATACGATAACTTATATACTTACGACGATCAACAACATCTCCCATATGAATACACGTTGTAATATCTCTCTCCTTTAACATAGGAAAAAAAATATCATCGTAAAATTTATAGAAGTAATCATTGAAGTTTAGATTATCATTCCTCGCACCAAAATGTGTATCAGTAATAATTGCTATCTTCAATTTACCGAATCTCCTTTATCTTTTCGCTGCGAATATAATCCAGCGCTTACTATACCTAAAATCATTTCATCGTAATTCATATTTAAATTTAGTACACATGATTTATAAAAATACCCTCTTTTAATACCCGGCCCAAGATTAGCTTCAATAAAATGAAGAATACCAAGTTCGTCCATTTTAAAATCTATTCTTCCTATAGATTTACCACCAAGAGCTGTAAAAGAATCTTTTGCTAATTTAGAAAGTTTGTTAAAGATTTTAATATTAGTAACTGCAACAACTTCTTCTTCATCATTTTTTTTAATATCAAAATCAAGTATCCTATGACCATTTACGTTTTTCTTTACTACAATTTCTATAGGCATAGCTATTAAACTTCCATCGGTACTATCCTCAAAAATACCAACACTATATTCTTTTCCAGGCAAATAAGTTTCTACTAATGAATATGAATTTTGTTTTATTTTAATATCTAAAACTTTTGCTTTAAATTTTTCATAATCATATACAACTGAATTTGCATCTACACCTCTACTATCTCCGTGGCCAGATACCGGCTTTATAAAGAGAGGAAATTTTATAGGGATTGATAATTCATTTGGGTGTTTTTCTGGCGCAGTTATGAAAAAGTCCGCTGTTTTAATATTAGATTTTTGCATAATTTTTTTTGATCTAATCTTATTATCAGATGATAAAAATGCCTTTCTACTAGAAGTAATATAAGAAATATCATACATTTTTAAATAGTCATTAAGCCATAAATTTCTGTTATTAAAATAAAAATATCTAACCCCAGAGAATACCAAATCAGGCTTTCTTATTACCAGTTTTTTTAAATCTTCCTCAGAATTAATTGTTGTGATTGAAACATTTTTATAATGTTTAGACAATATTTTATAAATTTCTTTTTCGTCAAAGAGCATATAGAGCAGACTAGATGCCGCAAAGGTGCGTTTTTGAAGTTCCAAAGGCAAAGGTTGTCCATAATAATATTGTTTATGAATACTTGTCTGGCCATAATAGTATTTCTCATGAACGATAAGTATTTCAATTGATTTATTAATTTTCACAATTTCTTCTTCTACAATAATGCATTATCAACATGTATACATGATTTACATTCATGACAAGCAACAAATTCACCATTTTTTTCCATAGGCTGTCTACAATACCAAACCATATTCATTAATTCTTTTCCAAGATATTCTATATTTTGTCTTTTAGTGTTATATGTAAAATTGTCAGCTGCTATAGATGGAATTTCATGAGGATATGATGCAGCACTTAAAGCTGGAGCTCTTATAAACTCTCTTTGATTTTCAATTGAATATTCATCATCAGCAAAACTAATTTCTGTTTCATCTTCTACACATGAACCAACATGAATTTCATATGAATTTGTAATTTTTGACATAAGGCCTGCAATTAAACCCCACCAAAGTCTATCTGAAACAAATCCTAAATTTGATAATGAAAAATCTTCCTCTTCATAATAATCAGGCAATAGCCCCACTATTTGTCTTACATCTATTGTGCTTTCAGTATAATTAAAATTTCTAAAAGTTTTCTTCATATAAGGAACAATTTTCCTTACTGCTTCAGCTTCCTTTTTATATCTTGAATATTCTATTCCTTCATCATTTTTTAAATGTATGTGATGAACATATAATAATTTATCTGTTTCAACTAACAAATATTTTAATCCTGCTACAGAATCTATTCCACCAGAAAGCATTAAAACAGAAGATTTTTTTCTGAGAAATTTACTACTCTTCATTCCTCTTTTTTCTTTTATTTTAATAAATTTGTCTACGAAATGGCTTCTTCCCATTTCAGACATTACGCATCATCTTCCATAAATGTCTCAAGCCCTTTTGTTTTGGTTGGAGACTTCTTTTTTGGTTTATATACATCTTCATCTGGAAGCATTGAAATTGGATCAAACCCCACAACAGAATATGAAGAATCATCACCATCCATTGTTGTCCAAGATTCATATTGAGAAGATTCTATCATTTTATTTTTAACATGGGTTTGCTTTTTCTCTTTTGCAATCCTTCTAAGAAACGCATAATATATAATCTGCGTAAAATATGCAAATGGGTTATTTGATTTTTCTGGATTAAAGTTTGCAACATACTGTAAACAATTTTCTATGCCATCAGATATCATCTCATCCCTGTAGGTATAATTAATAAAATTAGGACGATATGATAGGTGAGTTGCTATTTTAAGAAAGCACTCTCCAATATAATTAGATATTGGTGGTTGTTCTTTTTCTTTCTCTTCAGCAACTTTACATTTTTCCTTGAACTCGACCATAGCCGCCAGAAACTTTTTATTATCAACGTAATGTGCGCCCTTTGCCTTTTTAGTTTTAGCCATAACTACTCCTTAAACAATTCATCTATAATACATGATTATATCTATAAAGTCAAGGAACAAAAGGGAATTTAATGCACTGTGTCGTTTTCAGCTTCTAGTTCTAACAACAGTTCATCATATATATCCTCATCATCTATATCATCCAAAATTGATCTTTTTTCTGGAGAATCTAATTGTTTAATTTCTCTCATCATATGTTCATAGTAACGACTCAAGCCGACAGACGCATTAGCTATAACTAATACATGATCTCTTTTTATAGAGAAGAAGGATTGTTCTGTATAAGGCCCAATCCAACGGCTAAGATTTAGAGAATCAACAACACCTTCCTTTGTCTGCATAGATCGAACTTCCATTTTAAGAGGAAAATTTATTTTGTATTCACCGTTATCGCTGTCATCATTAATCTCACAAATAAGATTGTCTCCATTTGTTAATTTAACGATTTTGTAAGCTGTATTTGTGTTCATTTTAAATTTACCTTACTTATTTCGTAATTAAATTGTTGCTCGTTATAGATATTTATTCGTTCTGTAAAATGTGTTAATGTAAAATTCCTTCTTTCTTTATATGAGATATCATCAGCTATATCAAAAACTAAAATGGAACTTTTACTTTCACTAAGACGCAATCCTCTCCCAATGGATTGCAAAACTCGAATTTTAGATTTGGATGGTGATGCAAACACGATGTTATTGATATTCCTAATATTGATACCAGTAGAAAAAGTGCCGTAACTCGCAATGATGATCGAATCTTTTTCATTTTCTACTATACTCCTAATATCCTCTCTTGTTTTTGTATTCGTACCACCATAAACAAAAAATACCTTACGATCCTTTACTGTATCTTTTACTTGGTCGTATAATATTTTTCCATGTTTCTCTACTAGCTGAAATAAACATAATGTATTGCCAGGAATATTAATACACAAATCAACAGTGAATTTATTCCTAGCGCTATTCGTAACCAAATATTCAAGTTCTTCAGCATAGGTCATTCTCTCTCTTATATTTGGATGCCTTAATACAATGCATTTAATTTTCAAATTTGCGAGGGTCTTTTTATCCATCAACTCCTTTGTTGTTGTTATGTTTTCAGCTGCACCAAATAGTCCCTCTAATACCAGCTGGTGCGTCTGTGTACCGTCTAGCGTCCCTGTAAGACCGAACCTGTACTTACATTGATGTAACTTAGTCATTATACCTGTAAGAGACTTTGCCTTAAACAGATGGGCTTCATCTCCAATCACACAACCAAACGATTCAAAATATTTCTTCGGCATCTTGTAAATAGACTGCCATGTCGATATCGCAACGTCTTTAGTTATCTTTCTATCGTGACCCTGATATATTCTTTGGCAGTATGTGCCAGGACTCCAACCATAATCTTCAAAATCAGAATACATTTGTTCAACTAAAGATGTTGTAGGAACCAAGATTAAAGTCTTGAGTCCCATCATATGATAATAACGAACTAACGCATATATTACCAGAGACTTACCGCTAGCAGTAGGACTAACAATAAGAGCGCGATTTCTGGAAATAGCGTGCTGCACAGCTTGTATTTGATAGTCTCTAATTTTGAGGGACTTCCCCTTGGTTTTTGGTTTGAGGGATTTGATGAAGCCTCTAACAACCTCACCCATAACATTCCGTACATCTTCTACTCCTTCTTCTATTATATATTCAATATTATTCTTCAAACAGTATTGTTTAATGTATGGTAACAGTCCGACATAAATTTCACCAGAGCCGGGACTAAATAATCGTATTTTACCATCCCACATACGATTACGATACATAGGCATAAACTTTGCGCCTGGGACTTCAAAGGTAAAAAATTCTGTAAGTTCTTGTGATGTAGATGGGTCTAAATCATCTAATACTAGATAAACCTCATTTTTTTTAGATATACGCATTTTGTAAAGTGTTGGGATCGCCGTAATTTCCTCGTACTAAAATGTTCCAAGAAATACTTATGCGTTCATCTGTATTAGTAGGAGTCCAGTGTTGTAACCAAGATGGAAAGATAACACCAGTTCCAGTTATAGCAGGAACTTCAAACATATGACTATTATCCGAATTGTTTTCTTCTCTTCTGGGTTTAAAAACTCTTGCTTGAGCTCGAGGATCAAAAAATTGTATTTTAGATGAATTTCCTGTTGCTTTAATATAATATACACCAGATAAAATACAGTTAGAATGGCCGTGTGGTGGATGAACACTACCATTATCTTGTTGATTAGCCCACATCTGAGTAATTTCTATTTTTTGTTTTTCATATCCCTCTTTATAAAAAATATCAGCACAAAGTTGTGATACAAAAATAGAAAATTTGCGAAATGTAGGTAAATTATGTAGATCATCTCCCGTTTGGAATAAACCCATTCGAGTATACCCAACCTTATTTTTTAAAATATTATTTTTAGCATCAACAATCATATTTTCATGTTCTTGTGATACATCTTTTATAGATTTAAAAGTATATATATTTGTAGGAAAACATTTCCATTCAGTTAGCTCTACATCAACCATGACACTATGCTCCATCTTGTTCCTTTGGTTACAGCTTTTGCTTCATGAGGGTACATAAAATTTGACGGAAAAATTATTGCCGAACCTTTCTCTGGCAAAAACACTTCTTCAGCTACAAAAAATTCACCACCTTCGTAATCCTCATTTAAATATAATAAAACTGAAACTTGTGGATATCCATATTGTTGTCCATGACTATGATGTATGTTATCTACATGCTTAGACATAAATCCACCTTCTGAATATTTGTTAATTCTAAAGTCGGTATGATGAATACAGGAGAAATTTTTATGATGTTTTGAATATTTCTTTATTGTTCTTAAAACACCGTTTTTAATATCATCATAAAATAGCATATCCTTCGTAATCCATACTTCATCCATCTCAACACGTTCATCACTTGTTTTAGATTTACCGTCATTATTTGAGTAGGTGGATTTTCTCATTCCCCAATCATGGGCCATAATTTTATCGCAAACATTATCAGGTATTATGTTTTCGTAAAATCCAATGTAATCAGTAATTGCTGGAATCCAACATTTAGGACAGGTCATTATATCATTCCCGCTTCAAACTTTTTCCACTCAATTGCATTTTTTATATCCCATCCACGATTATCAATAGACTTGATAACTCCCTCAATATATTTTATTACGGTTTCCAGATAACCAATTTTATTTGCTAGTGCAATGACTTCTTCATCAGAAGTAATATACATGGCCAGATCATTTTTCAGTACTTTTAAATCAAACGGTTTTGCAACATAAATTTTAGCATCAGCCTTACCACCGTAGTACTCCCATTTCTCTCTGTACATTCGTTGGTAATCACTATTGGCCTTTTGCAATAGTAATTGAAATCTTGATCGTTGATCAAGATACTTTGATTTTATTTTTTGATTTTTAAGAGATTCAGAACCAAGCTGTTCTTCGTTCTCTATGATGAGGTCTGTTCTTGATTCTTCTTTTAACTGTTCTAGATTCATAAAATATAATTCTTTCAAAATGTGAGCAGAGTTTTGATTTACTCTCTTTTTGTATATTGTCCTTTAAGACTAAAATTTGAAAACTGTTAAAGTTTATCGCATCTGCTCGAACTTATTTATAATGTTTTAATCTCATAGATTTGATATGCAAACTCAGCAGTTGCAACAATATATTCTACATCTGTTGCAGATTGAGAAAAATCTAACGCACTTAAAGATACTGGAAATAAATTTTCAAAAATCACTTCAACAATAGGATTATTCTTATTGGAAAGTATTTGCAAAAATGCATCTGAATATAATGCTCTATCAGCTGTTGCTCTACCAATTCTATCTATTGTTGGTGTACCTCCTTCAGCTGGAGTATTTGAAGTAACATCTCTGTATGTTCTAAACTGTTCTCTTTTTTGTGGAAATCCAATACCAACCATCCAATCGTGAAGCGAAATATAATTTTCTAGATACTCATCTACTATAAACGATATAGACAAATTTTCATACGTCAATTTATCTCCCATAGTAGGAATATCTTTAAATGGTGTTGCATGAGTAACAACACCAGCAGAGATGCCAGGAAGATTTGCACTGACCGTAAAAAATTCCACCTTTGGTAGTTGGTGAACACCAAAACGAAATTGAGTCGGGCTTGCGTAATCTAACTGATCAGGTTGTCTTGCAGTAGGTGATTGTGCTGTTGCCATATGATTATTTATATGATAAAAGTAATGCCATTCTTATATACAAACCATTTTTCATCTGATTAAAATACTTAGCTCGAGAGTCATTATCAAACCACATTGGTATTTCTTCATTTCTTGGAAATGGGTGCATTACAATACAATGTTGTGACATTTCTTTTATATGTTGCTCCGTTAATTTATACGAACCTGTACTTCCTCTTTCTTTTTGTACTCTAGTCAAATAATAAACATCTGATTTTGGTAATTTATCAACATCATAAGTTTCACAGTAATTTATATCACATTTATTTTCTAAAGCTTTAGCAAGAGAATGTACAGTTCTACCATTTACTATATCACCAACAAACGTAATTGTCAAGTTCTTTATTCTACTAAAATTTTCATATATGGTGTATAAATCAAGCAGAGTTTGTGTTGGATGTTCGCCTTTACCATCACCAGCATTAATAATAGGAACCTCACTAACTTCTGCAGCTAGTTTTGCGTCACCTTCATTTTGTGATCTCAATACAATTATATCACTATAACAACCCATAGTGCGAATTGTATCCTGTAAATTTTCTCCTTTAGAAACACTACTATAATTAATCTCATTGACAGATAAAACTTCACCGCCAAGTTTTAACATGGCGGCGTGAAAAGAAGAACTGGTTCTGGTAGATGGTTCGTAAAATAAATTGGTAAGTATTTTACCTTTTAATGCATCTTTAAACAATAGATAAAGTAGTTTATTTTTTATACTACCAACACGGTCAAATAAAACTTCAATATCTTTTTCTGATAAATCATCTATTGAAATCAAATGATTCATATCAAAATTTACTCAAGAATCTCGCTATATGATGTACAAATGGTAATAAAGATAATGCCATCAGTAAATTAACTCCTGTATGTGCCATTGCAATTCTTAGGGTATCTCCCTTGGGCATACCATCAGATACAAAAAGTCCGGCTAACCATATGGTGCCGGTTGTTCCTAAGTTTGCTCCTAATACACATGCAATTGCAGCGGGTAGTGGTACTGCACCAGAAGCTACAAGAGCAATTATTGCAGTAGTGGATAGTGATGATGACTGCCATAACAGTGTCATAATAATACCACCCAAAAACATCCATAAAGGATTATGAATAAAATATGAAAGATGATCCATATTACCCATCGACTTCATTCCACCCGAAAACATTTTCAACCCAATATAAAAAACCACCAACCCAACTAGAGCGGTGATGACAGGATTACCTAATTCCATTTTTTTCACCTTTTTCCACAAATCTTTTTTTCTTTGTTTGACCATAATATTTCCTTCTCAACTCAAAAGTATTTATTAAGAAAAATTAAAGTGTCATAAAACTATAATAAAAAAAGAGGGGCCCGAAGACCCCTCTAGTTACTCTACTAAACGTCTTGATTTTACATCAAGTTCGTAACCTTAACCCGACGATACCAAGCGTTAGTATTTGCATCAAGTGAAGCATCGGAGTTAACCGTGTCACCAGCTGCAACCGCGCCGGAAGCGGCAAAAGGATTAGCAGCAAGACCGTAACGAGTCTTGAAACCAATCTTGGGCTGGAAGGAACTTTCACCAACCGCACGAACCATCTGTAGAGGAACGTATGGGCAATAAAAGAACCCGGCGTCATAAGGTGAAGTACCCTTGTACCCACAGACGTAGTACTGTGAAGCAGCTACGTTGGCAGCATACGGGTCAACATACACCTTGAAACGACCATTCATAACACCAGCAAATGTGGTGGTTGTGTCGTCTACGTTTAGGTTGTTGTTGAGAGCAGGGGTATAATCAAGAACACCAGCCATCTGAAGTGCAGAAGCAACATCAGCGGAGCAGATGAGCATATTACCCTTACCACGACGAGTCTGTTGACCAATCGCATTGGCATCACGCTCAATAGCGAACATAAGACCCTTGAACTTCTCAACACTCCAACGACCATTAGAGTCTGTATCCAGATCAAAGATACCAGCAGTTGTCGTATTAACCTGAGCACCAGCAACAGCGGTTACATACAGGGAACGAACTACCTCACGGTTGATTTCCGCAAGAATTTCAGAACTAAGAATATTAGCAAGTTCTGTCTCGGCGTCTAAACCGTGGATCGCCTTCAAGTCTTGAGCCAACTCCATTGTGTACTCGGCCTTGAGGGCACGACTAACAGCGGTAACAGTTGACTTCTCGATTGAGAAGGCCATCTGAGCAAAAGCGTTTGTGGAACTGTCACCCAACGCCTCAGCCTGAGCAGTTGTCATACCAGTAGCACTTGTGTAAGTACCAGCAGAAGGACTGTCGTTCAGAACAGCAGGGTTAGTTTCAGTTGCACCAACGTCACCACCACCGATAGTACCGGCAGCGTTCTGGTTCGATGCACCGGCCTTACCAGGCATAGCTTCGTCAACCAGAGCCTCAGCACCGTCTTGCGACAGGAATGAGGAACGCATTGCAAAGATCAGACCTGTTGGGCCTGTCATTGGTTGTACACCACATACGTCATAAGCAATCAGGTTAGGCATTGCACGGCGTACTAGGGAAATTAAAATTGGGTCCCATGTATCCATCTGCCCACCAGACATAGCATTGACAGGTGCGACTTCTCCAAGAAAACCACGGTCTTCTTGCAAAGCTTTTTCTTGGTTTTCCAAGATGAGAGTGGTAACTGCCCGCTT
>VTLG01000383.1_pt1 | contig 11568 bp, 13 predicted proteins | sample 4694571 | NCBI WGS metagenome assembly VTLG01 (sample SAMN12604809, study PRJNA352737) | marine metagenome | biome: ENVO:00000447; feature: ENVO:00000209|ENVO:00000569|ENVO:01000036; material: ENVO:00002151; isolation source: viral sequences binned using virsorter ... | reverse complement strand
AAGCTAAAGCTATTTTTCTATTACCTGCAGATTCGGCAACAGCAGATATTGAAGCTATACGATTATGTGTTCCACCATTAACACCAAATTGTATAGTTGCATGATTATTTATTGCTTCACTAGATGGATTATTAAATAATTGAAGCATACATTGAGAAGCACTAGGAACAGCACTTGCAAAAGCTGTAAATGTTGCGGTATCAACTATAGAAAATCTTGAACTAGGAGCATTGATACCTATACCAATCTTGTCATTACCAGCATCTACAAAAAATAAATTTGCCTCATTATCACCTTCAATTCTTAAATCTGTATTCTCGCCACTTTCATTAAATGTAATTTCTGTTGTATCTATTTGTAGTCTACTAACACCACCTGTTGCAATATCTAAAACATTATCACTAGAACTAAAAATTCCTGTGTTTAGATCATCTCTAAAAGCTAGTGCAGGGTTGGTTGCAGTGCCATTTTCAAGAGTAATTGTTCCGTCAAGCTGTAAAAGTTCTACCCAACCATCGTTTGCACTGTTTCTAATTTTTAAAACGCCATTTGTAGTATCAGCCCACCACATATATGCTGCTGTCGTAGTAGGTGCTGAAGAACTGCTGTTATTTGTTAATATTGCTTGTAATACATTATTTAAGTCACTACGAACGTTCGCACCTGTACTATTGTCTATAACGTAATCGTGGGTAGCCATTGCAGTCTAATTTTTCTTTAAGGTTATCATAATTTAAGAGCCACGACCAAAACCAGTTGCACTATATTTAAATTCTCTGTTTACATGACTGCTGCCATTTTTTATATCTATGTTAAAACCGCTTCCAGTTATAGATGACAAAGCAAAAAAGTCTCCGCTTATTGCATTTTCAATTGTTATTGCAATACTGGGTAAAACAGAGTTAGCAGCAATACTTGTGCCAGACTGACCTGTGAAAAATGTATTTGTGAATGTTACTGATTTTGTAGATGTCCCAGAGGCAATAAATCCACCAGAAGATGCTCCTGCATTACCAAGACTTGTTTCTGTTCTGGTTTCTAATTCTGCTGTATAACCTAGCTGGTCAATCTCAATACTTTGGGCTGGGTCATCTGAATCCATTTCGCATCTGAATCTAAAACCACGACCAACATAAGTTCCATTTACAAAAGGGTTAAATCTTGTAAATGGTTTACTTATATTACATTGAGATCCATCTGAAATACTAGCACTTGTATCTGATCTAAGTCTGAATATTGAAGAGCTTACTACTTGTATCACTTCATAAAAACCAGAAACACCACCACCTGATGTTGCATTAAATTGTATAAAGTCTCCTACTGTTAAACCATGACCTGTGGCATTAGAAACAGTAATTGTTGTACTGCCTTGTCCATATGTTACATTTTGTGTTGCATCAGGATCAAAGTTAGTGGTAGCAACTAATAATTTAGCCCCAACATCAAAGGCAGTAGCAGCGTCAAAGTCAGTCCATGTATCAATATTACCTGTTCTTCTATCAATAAGATCATTCGGGTAAAAACCCTGCGTTACAAAATGTCTGCGTAATCTTAAAGGTTGTTTTCCACCTAAATCTAAAGTATTTGCAAAATCATACGAACCACCAGTTATATCAACAGCACCAATAAAGTCAAAGTCAGCGATTGCATCAAAATCTGCTTCATCATCTAAGGTTACTAAAGAACCAAGAACAAGACCATTAACATCATCACTAAAAAAACAATCAACTTTTGTACCAGCAAAAGGTGGACTATCTAAATCCTCTCTATCTGTTAAAACTGTTAATTTAGGAAATGGGTCAGGGCTGTTTACTATTACAGAAGTCTCGCCTTCACTTAATCTGCCACCGTCATCTCTAAATTTTAAAATGTATTCACCATTTACAATATTAGGAACAATAGACTCACTTACGTTACCGGGCAAGGCTGGAATAACATCAACAGAATTTGTAAAAGTTGCTGTACCATCTGCAAGGTTGCTCGCACGTACAACTACGTTGCCACCATGTGTAACATCAACATCTGTAGCTTTATCAAATCTAAGTCTTACGAATTGATCTGATATTGGTTCTATTCTTAAATTTGTAACATCTTGTGGTAATGCAGTTTTTCCTATAGCTTCAAAAGTAAGATCGTTTGATGTAGCAGAAAGCTGTCCTTGTACGTTATAACTAAATACTTGTATCTCATATGTTCCAAGCTGACTATTCTTTATTTCAAAGTCAGGTCTTGAAACTTTTTCAGAAACAAAGTTACTGTTTTCATAACGATAATTTACTTGATATTCAATAACACCTACTATTGGTTGCCAACTAATAAATATTTTTGAAACCGCTTGGTTGTTAATAGGAACAATTGTTTCTGTTGCAGAAAGGTTTGAAGGTGGTGGTTTTAATTCAGTTAAAACTGATACAGTTCTTGTTGGTAAGCTTGAACCATCTTCAATAAAAGCATATTTTCCTTCAACATAAGATAATGCTGTAATTGAAAAATTAATACCATCTTGTTCTTCAACAGTTATTACTCTGAATTTTTGTGCTTCTACTGTTGTATTTGCTAAAAGCCAAACAGTATTTACATTTGGTGTTTGTGAAAATGCAGAACTTACTGTTACAACACCAGCAGAAGTAATACTTGAAACATCTTTTGTTTCAACAGTACCATCTGGTAAAACAACACTAAATTTTGGAGAATTTGTTGTTGCTAAATCAGAAGCATTGGCATCATCAATTGTCATAACTGTTGTTGATGCAACAGCAGATAATCTACCACCTCTTCTAACACCAGCCCGAACAGGGTCGTTTATATCAATAATTGCACCCGGTCTTACAACAGCACCAGCATCAATAGAAGTTGTAAAACTAACAAGTTCAGATTCGTTTTGCTCTGCAAACAAAATTGCTCTGCCTAATCTTGCAGCTTGACCTCTTGATGTACAAGCAAACGCTTTAACTTGTTTTGTAATAATCCCAAATTTACTTTGTGCGGTTGTATCATCTACAACTTCAAAATCTACATCTTGGCTGTCCATATTAAAGTATGAAACAGCAACAGCAGTATGTCTTTGTTTTAAACTACTACCAGAATAATTAAAACCTTCAGTGGCTACATTACTTAGATTGAAAAGATAACTTGCATCTTTTGGTGAATCTTGAGTAATAGTTATTGTACCAGCAGAAAATATTGGCATACATCTCATAACACCAGCTAGTTCATTAATTAGCTCAAAAGCCTCAGAAGAATTTTGTATATTTACATTGCAACTAAATCTTGCCTCTTGACTACCAAATCCATCATCTACAAGGGTATTTGCATATTTACTTGCAGTTACAAATGAAAATAAATCAAGGTTGCTGTCTGTTATATGATCGCCAAAGCCATAACGAGTATTAGTAAGGAGGTCAAGCAACACCATGGCAGGGCAGTTTGTATAAACAGCTGCCCCCATAACACCATTAAATATATATCCATCTGGATAAACAATACGACCAGTTGCATTATCAACAGTTGGTGTACCAGAGCTAGATGCACCAGCACCCGGTATTCTTACTTTTATTCCACGAATACGAAACTTGCGGCTAGGAATAGAACCAAACTGTTGTGAATCTAGTCTAATTGCGTTATAAGCAGAGTTTGCATATGTAGAAGCAACATCAATTATTTCTGAAAAACTTGTCCATTGAAATGCGTTTACTGTACTACTGCCTGTACTGTCGGCAGTGATTCTTGTAATCCTTATATCAACAGGAAAAGAACCATCAAGTTTTACTGAAAAATCTTTTTGATATGCGTCAGCAGTTCTCCCTGTAACGGTATCAGTATGTACGTCTGTAAAACCACCAGAATTATACTGAACAGATATTTTAAATTTAACTGTATCTCCTAACAAGTCTCCACTATCAGTTGCCACTTGTATCTGTGGAAATGTAATCGTAATTTTTACACGATCAACATTTGTATTTGTAATTTGTCTTGTTACTGGCGAAGCTGCTGTTACTTCAACACCAACAGGTGTACTTGAAGAAGAACTTTCAACACCATCAATTTTTGTTTGGTTTGAAGTGCCATGTCTTGCATTAAATGTTATATCTTGAAAGTTAAAATCTACATCTTGTGGGTTTGTTGTTGATGCGTTTTCTCTTAATATTGGGGTATCGTTTAAAAAAACATCCTTAAGATATGCATTTTTGTATGCTGTAGAATTTTTGTCTGTTATACCTGCTTTTGATGCTGATGCACTTCCTTCGATTTCACCTTCAGAAATTAAATCCAAAAATGTAACAAACTGCTTACTGTGTAAAGTATCAGGTGTTCTTGTAGGTTGTGGTGGTGGAGAGGGTTTTGAACCTCCACCAAATGAACCACGAATAATTTTTTTATTATCGGTCATACTTGTACCTGTTCAGTATCAATTGAAGAACTTATAACAACAGAACCAGTAAAGATTTCGCCATATACTAAAGGAACTGGTGTACCAGCACGACTTGTTTGTTGTGTACCACTAAAATGAAAAGATAACCTTGGATCTTGTTCAGAACTAAATTGAGGTGCTTTCGGTGTAGGAAATAACATATCACTTACACCACCTAAAACCAATGATGCGCCTATACCAAAAGCTGCTTTTGCTCCTAACCCTGCAGCAGCAAATCCAATACCACCACCACCAAAGGCAAGAGGAGTAGTAAATAAACCACCAACACCAAAACTCGCAGCAATTAAAACACCACCTAATAAAGCTTTACCAATACCACCAGAACCAGATACTACAGGAACAAATTTAATATCAGATTTACCTACTGGAAAATGCAATTGATCAATGTTTACATTTTCTTTTTCTAATAACACTTGATAATATTTATTTGCCATATGGCCTTCTAGTTCTGGAAAATTATTTACGAGAAAACTTACAGCTTGTGCTGTTGTATTAACGACAGCCTCTAATTCTTTGTGACCTGTTATTTTCGCCAGTTCGCCATACAGTTTGATTTTACGCATCATAACGATACCTAGCTCCTGTACATTTCAATAGCCATTCACTATATGGCTCTTTACAGCTTATTCTATCTCCTAAATGATGCAAAACATCTCCATCTAAAAAAATACCAACATGATTTAAACCTTTTCCTAAAATACTCATTGCTAAAACATCACCATTTTCTAATTTTTCCTTTGGTTCTAATAAACGAAAACCCGCTGTAATAAGATAATTATTAAAGTCTCCATCTTCTTTTGATTCTGGGTTCTCAGCAAATTCTTCAGGGGTTAAAGGTCTTGTAGCTTTTTTAAAAGTAATTTTTTTTTCTTGCGAATACCAATCTTCCACTAAACTTAAACAATCAGTAATACCCCAAACCCAATGTCTACCAATTAAAGGTGGTTTGTAACCACTTGGCTCATAGTAACCCCATTGTTCTGTTTTAGGATTAACTATGTGCCATGGCAAATTAGTATCTTCGCAACTTACCATATCTGCTTGACTTGCAATAGGTTGTGTTATTGGGTGGCTATGTATAACAGCTAATATTTTTCCAGTATCTTCTGCTTTTGCATAATCTACAGGGTCAATAATAAAACATTGGTTTGACCAATTTGAAAGATTTTTACACGGAAAATATTTTTCTTTACCTTTAATTTCTACTAACAAACCACAAGATTCTTTGGGGTCTTGTTCTTTAGCATGAGCTAAAGCAGCATCTTTCCAAGTCATTACACAGCTAATCCTATGCTTGGAAATTCAGCCCTTGTACATTGTCTTTTTGGTGCACGGACACCAACAAGATCAATAGGAGCAGCTAATTCAAAAACAACAACATCTCTTGTTTCTTGTGATTTTCTATCAATAGAATATATTTCTTGTGCAAATTCTGCATTTGGGTCTGGTGTACCGTAAGGATTTACATTACCAGCAAAATTAACAGCATCAATAAATTTTGCAAGTGTTCTTATTCTTGTAACTGTAGCACCTGTTAAATCATTACCAGTTGTCGTTTGGTTTACTGTTAGAAGTATTGATGTAATGGTTCCAAGGGCATTGCTTACAGTTAAGGTTGGTCTTGGTATCTGGCCTTTTTGGTACGCAAAGCCTTCTGCTTGTACAGGAAATCTTTGGTATGTATTACCAGCCCAAACAATTTGACCATTAGAATTTAAAGTTGACCCAGCATGAAATCTATATGTTGTAGCAGACCCATGCAAAGCAGAAGTTGTAGTAAGTGTAAACAATTCAATAATTGATGATGGATTTATTGATTGAATATCACTAATAACACTACTACTCATGGTTCAAATACCTCTCTAAATGTACAACTTAAAATAGCTCTATTATTATATGGAATTGTTTTTGTCCAGTTTTCGCAAACATATTTTTTTGCACCTGAAACAGTTACAGAAACATTACCACTGTCAGTTGCCGAAGAAGCTGCTGTAACGGTGAATGTATTTTGGTCAGCAGAAGATGCCACAATAAATGTACCATCTGTAGGTGAACCACTTGCGGTTGAAGTATAGTCAAGAGTTACAGTTTCGCCAATGGCAATACCATGTTTGGTTACAGTGATTGTGACTGTGGTTCCAGATTGGCTGTAGGTACCTGTTTTTGATGTGCCTTCCCCTGTCGGTGTAAAAGTAAAGCTTGCTTGGTCATTAGCTCTACTATCTAAAAATGCTTCAATAACATCTGCATCTGTTTCTGACTCATTAAATTGTACAGTAATTACTTTTGGGTTTTGATGACTAGCTAACCCAAACAAGACTCTGTGTTCGTAACCATCTGCAAAACGAACAAGCCTTTTAACTGGTTGTGACTTTTTACTAAATCCAACATATGTAGGTGTAAATGATGGGAATGTAGCCATTATGCAAGTAATCCTCCGGGGCGTTTTTCTTTAACTAACTGTGCTTGAATAGCAGCAGAAATTGCAAGACCAAGCTCTCTGCTTTGTTGTTCGTTACCTTCCACATTAGAGCCTGATGCATCTACATTAACAACAACATTATTTGTAACGCCACCGCCAATACGATCATTTGGAATTATTGTTCCAGCGGTTGAAGGTACAAACAATTCTGGTCCTTTTTCGCCCACGACAGAAGCCCTACCAACAGGTGGTCTACCACCATTAGCAAATCCAAGAAAACCACCTATTTTAGTTCCACCAAATATACCACCTAGCATTGAGTTTATACCCATTCTTAAAAGTGAGTTAGCTAAATCATTTAAAATTGCTTTTGCTGATTCACCTAAAGACTTTGTACCGTTAATAGCACCTACCAAAGCATCTGTTATTTGGCTGCCAATAGTTCTACCAATTTCTGCAAATATTTCAGCTTGTCTTTCACTTGCTTCTTTTATTTTATCAAGTTCTGTTTTTTGATTTTTTAAGCCAACATTTGCTGTAAGAATATCTGTAATTTTTTGTCTATTCTTTTCACCATGTATTTCAACAGCAGCATTTATTGCGTGTTGTAGTTCTACTTCTTCCCTGTTGCCATCAATACTTGCTTGTAATAATTCTTTTGCTAATTGTTGTTTTTTTAAAAAATCTTGAAATTTTTTAGTTTTTTCTCCTTCTAATTTATTCTCTTGTTCTTTTTTTAGAACAATATTATTAGCAGCCTCTTCAATTTTTTTATCAGATTGAACAGTTTGCAATCTACCTTTTAACATTTTTAAATCTTGTTCTACTTCTGCTTTTTTCTGGAACAAACGAGTTTTACCTCTTTTACCAGATTCTTTTAATTGTTTGTCAATTGCTGCAAGAGCCTCTTCTTGGTCTTTTATAGCTTGCGTTACATCAGCTTCACCACCTTCATTGATTAAATTATTAAATTCTTTTTTAGCACCATTTAATTTGAAAAATGCTGTTGTTAAAAGGCCAGCAGCCGTAGCTACTGCAACAAACGGAATCGCATTTAGAGCAATAGTGGCAATACCACCAGCAGCAGCAACTTTTATTAAACCAGCACTTATTATTGGTAATGCTATTATTACACCTTTTGCTGCAAGAGCAATTGCTGTAAACAACGCAGCAGTTTTACCAAGTGGCGATTTAAAAAGATTATCAGCAGCAGTAATTAAAGCAGTTAAACCTTTGGTAGCTGCAATCAAAGCTGGTTCTAATGCCTTTCCTAAAGTTTCTGAAAAATCTCTAAATGATTCGCCTAATGAATCAACCTCACCAGCAAATCCTTCTGAAGCTGCTTGTGCAAGACCGTTATAACTTTCCTCAACAATACTTAAAATCATTGCATGAGCCTCTGCAATTTTATTAGTTTTCATTAACTCTTTTATTACTTCTGTTTGCTGTTTGGTAAAAGCAATACCAGAACGATTTAAGTTTGATAAATTTCTTTCAGGGTCTTGCAATGCTTTTGCTAATTGCATAAATGAAGTGTTTACATCAACTTGGTTAACCTGTGCAATATCTGCTGCTGCCTGAGCAACTCTTGAATATGAATCAACACCAATATTTCTAAAACTTGTTAATAAGTTAAAACCTCTTGTAAATTCTTCTTGATTAAATAAAGTTTGGTTGCCTAACCTATTTGCTGCTTCTTGTAATTGATTTAGTTGTGCAGTACCAGCACCTAAATTTTCTAAACCCTGAGTTAGTATTGCAACATCTCTTTCTCTAGCTTGAAAAGTTCCTATCGCATTACTTACTGTTGCAACAGCAGCACCTACAGTTAGTAAGGGTGCAAGTGAAGTAGCTAATGATGCACCTAAACCTTTTGCTGCGGTTGATGTTGCTGCTAAAGATTTTGTGGCTCCATTTGCATTTCTTGAAAGTGATCTTGTTGCTTGAGAAGTTTTATTTAAAGACGATATTGCATTTCTTGCTTCGACTCTTAAGGTAACAATACTTTCAGCCACTTAGCTTATCAAATACATTTCTTTTAGTTTACCTGTTTTTTGCTCTTTCATGCATTCTTTTTTCATTCTCATATTTATTTTCGTAATATGCAGCCCAATATATTAATTCCTCTTCTGTCATATTTTGTCTTAACTCTGTTAATGTTTTACCTAATTCAGATGCGAGAAACAACTCGAAGTTAAGCCAGTTATTTCTCTTTAAGCGTTTTTTGCTGTATTAACATCTATTTTTAGTTCAAACAAAAATAGCTCAATATCATTCAAAACTTTTTCTGGTAATAATCTTTGTAAGTCAATAGCATCTGCCAAAGCAAACATTTTTGACCCATCTTCTTTTTGTGCAATCTGACAAAGCAGTTGTGTAGATACCATCAAAGCATCATCAGTTCCAACAGCAGTTTGTGCCTTCTGTCTGTCGTATCTTGTTAATGGTGGAAAGTAAACATCTATTTTTTGACCAGAAGGTAACTCTAATACATATTTGCGTCTTGCAGACATAACATCACTAAAACCTTCAGTGATGATGTCAATGGTTCTTTTTGTTGCCATGTAAAATTAAATACTTTTACCTAATGTACTATATAGCTGAAGTTATGGCACCTGATGTAATAAAGTTCACTGTTATGACTTGTATCTCACCTAAAGTTGCACCATATTCTGCACCAGTAATAATTCCAGAAAAACTAATTTTTTTTGCTGATGTATCTTGGTCAGGGAATAACTCAAACAATGCATCTGCAGCATCGCCAGTTACTAAGACATCATCAATAAAAGCCTGATAATCAGAGTTGCCAGCAGTATCATATAAAAGCTCACAAGAACCTTCGCCAGATATAAGACCACCAATAAAAGTTTTTGATGTGTCGCCTTGGTTTGTTGTTTCCATTGTATCTTTCGTAATAGATAAAGACCAAGACCTTGTAGATGCAACGTCAGCTTCTGTTCCCGCTGCGTTGTGGAACATAACCTTACCTACATCACCTTTAACTGCTGTTGCCATGACAAATAAAAAAAGTATTTACAAATAGTTTAACCTTTTTCTGACTTTTTCACATCTTTTTTAGGATTTTGTTGTGCCTCATAATATTTTCTACATTCTGGGTCCCAATAATTTGCATTTCTTCTGCCTTTTACAGCTTCGATTGCGTCAAGCATTTCTTCTGTAATTTCTAGTTTTGCCATAATTAAAGTCCCTCGTATGTTTCAAAGGTTACGCGCAGTTGTGTAACAAACTTACCCTCTGGCGGTTGCGAGAGTATTTCTGGTCCAACTACTGCATCAAAGATAACATCTGAAACTGTAATCCTATTGTAAAGGTCTCTTAGTCGTTTGCAAATAGTTAAATTACCACCACTACCAATACCTTGTTCTGTAAAAACATTCAAAGTTAATAATCCTACAATTAAAGTATTTGCATTACTTTGGTTTCCTTGAGATGTTATTTCGCCAGAACCAAAACTTACTTCGCATTGAACAAAGCTAGCATTACCGGTAGAATCAAATGCTTGGTTACTAAATACAACAGGTATTACAGGGCTGCTTGCTAGTTCTGTTGCCAATCTTCCTTCAATCGTAGATCGTACTGTATTGAGATCGGTTGCTGCCATTATTTACTCCTTATAATTTTTCTAAGTTGTTGTGGTATGTAGCCAGTTGTCAATTGCTTGGCTTGTAATTCTGGAAAACCTTTTATTGTGTTTTGTTTTGTTCTAAACCTACCTCCCCAACTAGGCGGAAGTGCAGTCCCATAAATAACTGGTTCTGCATATTCAACAATAGTAGAAATTGTACCTTTATATTTTCTTATATCTGTTTTCCAAGAATTTACCAAATTGCTTGTAACTCTTGGCGTTGCTTTTTTTGTTAAAGCTGTCCATTGCAATGTTGTTTTTTGTACTAACTCTTGTACTGCTTCTTTCATTAAATCATCTATTTGTTCAATCTTAATTTGTCTGGCCATACTTACCTCAAGACAAGTTCAAAACTTATAGGTGTATTATTTTGTTCGTTTGTAGTTACAGATATAATTTTAAATTCAACACTACTTATAACAACTCTATCTTTTGTGGTTGGTACAAAAGTAATATCACCAGCAGATATAGTAAGAATTTTATCTTGAGATTCAATAAGATCATTTACCTCAGACCGATTTACATTATTTAAAGAACCTTTAATTGTAGTGTCAGAAGTTGTTTCTGTTATAGCACCAGTAGTTGTATTGTATGAACCAGCAGTTACTTGCCTTATGGTTACATCTCCACCAAGTTTACTTAGTGTCTTTGATGCAGCTTTTTTTAAGGCGTTTGCAAGGCTCATATCAGATAAGCAACAACAGTTCCACTTGCAAGTGTAATGCTAGTAATAACGCCTTCAATCTTACAGTTGGATTTTAGATCAATACTTGTTAAATCACCAGTAATATTCTCTGCCACTAAGGTTGCAATTTCAGAATCTTTGATTGCTTGAACACAACCAAATCGACCTGTATGTGCAGCAGTATCATTAATGATTTTGGCGGCTGGGTAGTAGCTCATTGTTAACTCCTTTTAATTGCGACATTGCCGGGTCCACTTATTCGTAAACCAGTGAAGTACCGTTCAAATAGTGGTGGTACTCTATCAGCACCAACCGAACCATAAAAATTCGGTGTTGCATCTAGATTACCGATTTTAACATTCTTAAAATCTTCAAGACCACTT
>VTLG01011974.1_pt1 | contig 11570 bp, 12 predicted proteins | sample 4694571 | NCBI WGS metagenome assembly VTLG01 (sample SAMN12604809, study PRJNA352737) | marine metagenome | biome: ENVO:00000447; feature: ENVO:00000209|ENVO:00000569|ENVO:01000036; material: ENVO:00002151; isolation source: viral sequences binned using virsorter ... | reverse complement strand
TATTGTTTTAGAGAGATACGAGGTTTTAGTCGTATGGGAAGATATAAAGGTCATGGTGACTTTACAGGTAACTATATTTTTTGTGGTTTCAGACCTGCTTGGATTTTAATTAAGAATTTTGACCAATCAGAACCATGGGTTATATACGATGCATCTAGAGACCCGGATAACCCAGCTAAGAAAAAATTAACTACAAATACAGAAGAAGAAGATAATGGTGATAGTCAAGTAGGTGGTGACACTTCTAATCTAGTAGATTTTTATGCTAATGGATTTAGATTAAGGTCAAATAATAACGCAACGAATGCTGATGATAAAAATTTTGTATTCATGGCTTTCGCAAAACACCCATTTGCGACATCATCAGGAATACCAGCAACAGCGGTTTAGGAGGGAATTATGTGGGCAAAAGTAGAATCAGGTAATGTAACAGAACTTTATAACTCACCGAAAAATTTAACGATAGATGGTGTAAAACATTCATTCAGAATATTTGAAACATGGAGTAGTGGACAACTAAGAGCTATTAATATCTATGAAGTAGAACATGATGATACTAATTTTAAAAACCCAAAGTATTATATTAATACAAATATATCATATAACTTTGATGGTGTAAATAATAAAGTTATATCTAGTTATGGTACAGCGGATGCTAGAAATTTAGATGATGAATTGTATTCAGCTCAAGACGAAACAGATGGTCTTGGTACAGAAGGTGATGTAAAAAACAGAGGTTTAAAATATCAATTTAAAGATAGTATTAATGGAGAAGCAAGAAACAGATTATCAGAAACAGATTGGATGGTTTTACGAGAAGCAGATAGTGGGACAGCTATCCCAAGTAATATAAAAACTCATAGAGCAGCAATAAGAACTAAAGCAAATGAAATGTGTGATTTAATTGATAATTCACCAGATGTTGAACACTTAGCTAATCTATATCAATATGTAGAAGGAAGTGACGGAAAATTAACAAGACCACTTGGTGAATTTCCTATATTGTAAATAAATAAATAGTATTATGGCAACAAATGTACACTTTAGTCAGGCAGTAAAAACTGAACAAAATTTAGTTGAAGATTTAATAGTTGAATCTTTACGCATGTATGGTCATAATTGTTTTTATTTACCAAGAAAAATAATAGATGAAAATACAATACTTGGTGAAGCTTCAGTATCATCTTTTGAAGATGCATACGAAATTGAAATGTATTTAGAAGGTGTAGAAGGATTCGAAGGTGAAGGTGATTTGTATTCTAAATTTGGTGTAGAAGTTAGAGATACAGCAACATTCGTAATATCAAGAAGAAGTTGGGAAAGGTTTGTTTCACTAGATACAAACTTAGTAACAGGTCTAAGACCTAATGAAGGTGATTTAATTTACTTTCCATTATCTAAAAGTGTATTCGAAATAAAATTTGTTGAACATGAAAATCCTTTCTATCAATTAGGAAAGTTATATACATTTAAAATGACCTGTGACTTATTTGAGTACTCAGGTGAAGACTTCGATACAAATATTGAAGCACTAGATACAGATTTAGAACTTGCACAATCACCAGCTATAGAACTTACTCTTGCAGATACACCGACATTAAGAGATTTTGTTGTTGGTGAAACAATATCACAACAAGTTACTGAAAGTGTTATCGTTACAGGAACTGTATCAGCTTGGAGTGAGACAAGTAATAAACTAACAGTAACAAATATACAATCTACTGATACATCTGGAGACTATCAATCATTCTTAGCAACAGATACTACAGAAGGTTACATAGCAATGGAAGATAGTTCTAGAGGTGATAGAATTATCATGCAAGGTACAGGACAAGACGGACACTTCATTGATTTTGAAAGTGGTACAGCACCTGTAACATTCCCAAGTTTTATTACAGATGGTTCAACAGGTACAGATAATATAGATTTAGAAGTTCATACTCAGGGTGACTCGATAGCAATAGAATCAGGAACAGGTACAGACCAATCTCCATATGATAATATTGTTGTTGAAGATAGTTTAGCATCTAGAAGAAATATATCATCAGTTGGTTCAGTTCAAGATTTACCAACAGATGCAGGAGCTTTCAATGCTGAAATAGAAACTGATGCTGACGGTATCATAGATTTCTCAGAAAGTAACCCATTTGGAGAAGCTACATAATGTTTGGAGAACACTTTTATCATTCAACAATTAAACGAGCTGTATCAGTATTTGGTACTTTATTTAATAATATTAGTATTAAAAGACCTGACGGTGAATTTATTAAAGTTCCATTAGCTTATGGTCCAAGACAAAAATGGATTGCTAGATTACAACAAAGACCTGATTTAAGTACTAATGTTACAGCTGTATCATTACCGAGAATGGGTTTTGAATTAACATCTATTGATTATGATTCTACAAGAAAGGTGACAAAGAAAACTCAATATAAACAAGCACATGCATCGAATCCTTTACAGATGCAATATCAATATGCTCCAGCACCATATGATTTAGGATTTAGTTTAAGTGTCTTAGTTAAAAATACAGATGATGGTTTACAAATTATAGAACAGATACTACCTTATTTTACACCTGATTATACAGTTACAGTCAATACTGTACCTGATATGGGTGATAAGAGAGATGTACCAATCATTTTAAATAGTGTTGCTCAAACAGCAGAATATGAAGGTGACTTTGAAACACGATATGTTCTGAGATATGATTTAGAATTTGTTATGAAAAATTACATATATGGTCCAATAATAGATTCTGAAATCATTAGAAAAGCTGCTGTAAGAACTTATCTAGAACCCGGTAGTGGTAAAATACAAAATAAAGAAACAGCTGGTAGAGTTATGAATCAAGTTGTAAGACCAAATCCACCTGATGCTGATGCTGATGATACATTTACATATAATGAAACGACTGAATGGTTTGAACAACCTGATGTTACATACGCTGACGATAAATCTAGTGACCCTAAATAGATTATAAATACATATTATGAGTAAAGTTGATGAAAAATTAGACGAACTTTTGGATATCAAAAGTGAAATCGTAGAAGTTGAAAAACAGTTACCTGTAATCAAAAATAGTACCTCTACAGACGAAGAAAAAGAATCAGACTACAAATACTCTAGACAAGTCTTTTATGGTCTTGTAGAACGAGGTCAGGACGCTATAGAAGGTATATTAGACATAGCTAAAGAATCTGAACACCCTAGAGTATATGAGGTAGCTGGTCAATTAATAAAAACAGTAGGAGAGACAACTGAAAAATTAGTTGATTTACAAGCAAAAATGAAAGAGTTAGATAAAGATAACTCAATGCCTGATAAAGTTCAGAATAATCTTTTTGTTGGTTCATCAACAGAATTACAAAAGTTGTTAAAGAAACATGCACAAGAATGAAGGATATTTAGGTAATATCAATGTCAAAAGAGCTGGTGTTCAGACTGAATGGACAGAAGAACAAATAATAGAATATAAAAAATGCATGGTCGACCCATTGTATTTTATTCAAAAACATTTAAAAATTATATCACTTGATGAAGGTTTAGTACCTTTCAAACTTTACGATTATCAACAAGACTTAATTACACATTTTGATGAAAGTAGATTCAGTATAGTTTTAGCTTGTAGACAATCAGGTAAATCAATTACAGCTTGTGCTTATCTCATTTGGTATTTACTTTTTCAACCTGAACAGACAATAGCTATCTTAGCAAACAAAGGTTCAACAGCTCGAGAAATGTTAGCAAGAATTACGACTATGTTAGAGCATGTACCTTTCTATTTACAACCAGGTACAAAAGTTCTGAACAAAGGTTCAATCGAATTTGAAAATGATAGTAGAATTATAGCATCTGCAACAGGTGCAAACTCTATTCGTGGTTTATCTGTAAATTTATTATATCTTGATGAGTTTGCTTTTGTAGATAATGCTGAACAGTTCTATACATCAACATATCCTGTTGTTACATCTGGTGGTAAATCAAAAGTTATTATTACATCAACAGCAAATGGTATTGGTAATATGTATCATAAACTTTACGAAGGTGCTGAACATGGTAAAAATGAATATCAACCTTTTACAGTTAATTGGTGGGATGTTCCTGGTAGAGATGAACAATGGAAACAACAAACAATAGCAAATACTTCTGAATTACAGTTTGAACAAGAATTTGGTAACTCATTTTTAGGTACAGGTAATACACTTATCAATGCAAATACATTATTAGGTTTACAAGGACACGACCCATTATGGAGTAAAGATAATGTACATTTATATCAAAGTCCAATAGAAGACCATACTTATATTATGACAGTTGATGTTGCAAGAGGTCGAGGACAAGATTATTCTACTTTTTCTATAATAGATGTTACAGAAAAACCTTTCAAACAAGTTGGTATCTATAGAGATAATATGATATCACCTTTGTTACTTGCAGATGTACTAGAACGATACGCAAAAATGTATAATGAAGCACTTGTTGTAGTAGAAAACAATGATTCAGGACAAATAGTATGTAATAATCTCTACTATGATATAGAATATCCAAATGTCTTTCTAGAATCAACAGTAAAATCATCAGGTGTCGGTGTAACAATGACAAAAAAAGTGAAACAAATAGGTTGTTCAACTTTAAAAGAGTTAATGGAAGAAAAGAAATTAATGGTCATAGATAAATTTACAATCAATGAATTAGTTACTTTCGTTGCTAAAGGTAAGTCTTTTGAAGCTGATGGTGGTAATCATGATGATTTAGTAATGAATTTAGTTTTATTTTCATGGTTTGTAACAACACCTTATTTTCAGAGTTTAACTAATTTAGAACTCAAAAAGATGTTATATGATGAACAACAACAGTTGATAGAAGATGAAATAGTACCTTTTGGTATAGTTGATGATGGACAAAATCAAGATAATACATATACACAAGGTGGTGATGTCTGGACAGTAGTACCAGATGTAAAAATATATTAAATTATAAATAATAGTTAATGAGGAGATAAACTCCTTATTTGTTTAAAGAAATTAGAAATTTTATTTCGAAATAAAATATTTAGGAGAAAACAAAATGGCATTTCAAGTTTCGCCTGGTGTCCAGGTTCAAGAAATAGATGCTACTAATGTTATTCCTGCGGTCTCAAGCTCTACAGGAGCGTATTGTGGCATGTTTCGTTGGGGTCCAGCGGAAGAAGTTGTTACAGTAAGTTCAGGTAAGGGACTTGTAGATTTATTCGGGGAGCCTGCTAATACAGATATTTCTGCTGAACATTTTTACCCAGCAGCTTCATTTCTGGATTACGGGATTGACTTAAAAGTAGTTAGGATAGCAACAACCAATATGGTAAATGCTACCACAACAAGTGGACAGTCTTTGTTAATCAAAAACTTAACCCACTATAGGGATAATTACAACACAGGTTCTGCTGCAGTTGGTAATTATGGTGCTAGATACGCTGGTGATTTAGGTAATTCACTTAAAATCTCAGTATGTGGTGGTGCTAATCCTTATTCGCAAGCATCAGTAACAACAACGAATGGTACATCATCATTAGGTGGTACATCAATCGAAGTTACTTTAGGTGAAAAATTTATAGTCGGTGATATCATCACAGCTATAGGTTCAGACACTACAAGATATAAAATATCAGCGATTGCTTTTGACTCAGGTTCAACCGGAGCCGCAACAGTTACTTTAGCACAAGAAGACGACTCCACTCAAGGTTTAGCAGCTGCTGTTTCAAGTAGTGCAAACATATCTAGAGAGTGGGAATTTGCAAGACAATTTAACAAAGCACCTGGTACTTCAAACTATGCAAGTACAAGAGCAAGTGCTGGTTCGAATGATGAATTGCATATTGTCGTTATAGATGAAGATGGAGACATTTCAGGTGTCCCAGGACAAATTTTAGAAAAGTTTGAAGCATTATCAAAAGCTTCAGATGCTAAAAATGACTTCGGTGCAACTAACTATTATGTGACTGTTATTGAAAATGAAAGTAATTGGGTGTATTGGTTAGACCATAGTGCTACTATGAGTTCAGCTGGTTCAGCAGCCTCAGGTGTTTCTTTTGGAACAGGTACTTTACCTGATTCAGATTCATTCACTAATGGAGCTGATGGAAGACAACCAACTACAGGTCAGAAAATAACAGCATGGGATACATACTTTGGTAGTGCAGACAATCAAGATATCAGTTTAATGATATCAGGTAGTTCACAAGCAGACGATGGTAGTGGTTCAGCTGTTGCAACGAGAGCCGAAGCAACAAGTTATTACAATCAATTAATGAATATCGCAGAAGACAGAAAAGATGTTGTCGTATTCTTTTCACCAATAAGAGCAGATGTAGTTGACTCTGGTGTATCAGGAGCGAGCAATGTAAAAACAACTGCAGATACTCTAAACAGTTCAAGTTACGCTATAATGAGTAGTAACTGGCTGTATATTTACGATAGGTACAATGACAGATATGTATATGTACCTGACAACGGTTCAGTAGCAGGTGTATGTGCAAGGTCTGATTATTTACAAGACGCATGGTACTCACCAGCAGGATTTAATCGTGGTCAAATTTTTGGTGTAACAAAATTAGCGTTTAACCCAACACAACCTGATAGAGATTTACTCTACAGAGCAAGAGTTAACCCTGTTGTTACATTCCCAGGACAAGGAACAATATTATTCGGTGATAAAACATTACTCGAAGCAGAGAATAGTGCGTTCTCTAGAATAAATGTTCGTAGGTTGTTCATAGTGTTAGAGAAAGCAATTTCGGCAGCTGCTAAATTACAACTCTTTGAATTTAATGATTCATTTACAAGAGCTAATTTTAGAGCAGCGATTGAACCTTTCTTACGAGAAGTTCAAGGTAGACGAGGAATATATGATTTCCAAGTCGTCTGTGACGAAACTAATAACACGCAAGCAGTGATTGATTCATCTCAGTTTGTAGCTTCAATATTTGTGAAGCCAGCAAGAGCAATCAATTTTATAACATTAACCTTTGTGGCATCTAGAAGTGGTGTAGATTTTGAAGAAGTCTACGGTGCAACCGGAAGTCAACAAGAATCAGCAGTTTAAGGAGGAATAGAAGATGGCAACAATAAACCAATTCAAAGCTAACTTAGTAGGTGCTGGTCCAAGAAATAATAGGTTTGAAGTTTTTATACCAAGGTCAGGAAGTAAAATTCAGTTCTTATGTAAGACTGCAGCATTACCTGGTCAAATTATTGAACCTATGGAAATCAAATACAAAGGATTAACTGTTAAACTAGCAGGTGATAGAACTTTTGAAAATTGGACAGTCGGTATATATAATGATACAGATTTTTCAGTAAGAAATGGTATTGAAGAATGGATGCAATCTATTGTACCATTAGATTCAAGTGTTGGACCTGTAGGATATGAATACATGGTCGACAAAGCTTCTGTATCACAATTAGGTAGAGACGATTCAATCATAGCTACATACGAATTTTTCAATATGTGGCCAACCAATTTAGGTGCTATCGAATTAGATACCGAAGGTGGAGATGCAGTTGAGACATTTGATGTCGAATTCTGTTATTCACACTTTGAAAGAATACTTTAAAAAGTTTCTTTCTGAACAGATATAAATATATAATATGGAACTATTTGGTTTAGAAATAAAGAGGAAAAGCAGCAACGAGACTAAGGCACAGAGTTTCGTTGCACCTCAAGATGATGGGTCTACCATTGAAATTGGTAAAGACCAAGGTCTTGGTGGCTTTGCTTCTACAGGTGGGATAATTGGTCAGTATATTGACATGGAAGGTGGAGTTAAGAACGAAGCCGACTTAGTGACAAGATACAGAACAATGTCTTTAGTACCTGAATGTGATGCAGCTATTGAAGATATAGTTAATGAATCTATATCTGCAAATGATTTAGATGCACCTGTATCTATTAATTTAGATAGAGTAAAACATTTTAGTGATAGTACTAAACAAAAAGTTCGTGACGAGTTTGATGATGTTCTACATCTATTAGGATTTAGAGAACTCTCACATGACATATTTAGAAAATGGTATGTCGATGGTAGACTCTACTATCATAAGATGGTAGATTCTAAGAATACTAAATTAGGTATTCAAGGTCTTAGACCTATCGACCCTCAAAAAATCAGAAAGATTAGAGAGGTTGAAAAGAAAAAAGACGAAAAAACAGGTGTTGAAGTTGTTAAGAAAGTAGATGAATACTATCTTTACAATGAACAAGGGTTTGACAAAAGTGGTAATAACACAGGTCAAACTGTAAGAATTAGTCCCGATGCTGTTACTCATATAACATCTGGACTACTTGATTACAACCAAAAAGTCGTAGTTGGATATTTACATAAGGCAATGAAGTCTGTAAACCAACTAAGAATGTTAGAAGATGCTCTAGTTATTTACAGAATATCAAGAGCACCTGAAAGAAGAATTTTCTACATTGATGTAGGTAACTTACCTAAAGCGAGAGCTGAACAGTATTTGAAAGAAGTTCAGACTAATTATCGTAATAAGTTAGTGTATAACGCTGACACAGGTGAGATAAAAGATGATAGAAAGCATATGAATATGCTTGAAGATTTTTGGTTACCTAGACGAGAAGGTGGGAGAGGAACTGAGATTACAACACTACCAGGTGGACAGAATCTTGGTGAGATTGAAGATATTTTATATTTTCAAAAGAAATTGTACAAGTCTCTTAATGTACCAATTTCTAGACTAGAGACAGAAACAGCGTTCGCTATTGGTAGAGCGACTGAAATATCTAGAGATGAAGTTAAGTTTTCAAGATTTATTGATAGACTTAGAATAAAATTCTCTAGAGTTTTTGATGATATTTTAAGAACTCAACTGATACTTAAAAATATAGTAACAGAAGAAGATTGGAAGAAATCAAAAGAGTATATAAGTTATGACTTTCAAAAAGATGGTCATTTCGTAGAACTCAAAGAAGCAGAGATATTGAGAGAACGAGTCAATACTCTAGAACAGTTAGACCAATTCGTTGGTAAGTACTATTCTGAACAATGGATAAGAAAGAATGTTCTTAGACAATCAGAAGCTGATATAGAAGCTATGAAAAAAGAAATGGAAGATTCAGGTGGTGACGAAGACGGAGAGGACGATATAGACTTTTAAATAGAGGATTAAAATAATGGTAGATAAAGTTAAAGAACTTGTAAATCAAATAACTAGTGGAGACAATGTTGAAGCTGGTGAAACATTTAAATATGTAATGCAAGATAAACAACTTGATGCAATTGATTTGAAAAAAGTAGAAGTTCAATTAGATTGGATGAGTGGAGAATCAGAACAACCTGACGAGGAGTAAGATGAAAACTTTTGAGGAACTAAGAACAATCTTGGAAGTAAATTTTAAAGCTGACCATAAGAAATTTCATATTGCGACAGCTAAAATTAAAAATACTGAAATACATTATCATCAAGAAAAGAAAGGTTCTAAAAAAGTTAGAGTGTTTGTAAAACCTAAATCATCAAAAGAACATGAAGAATTAGGTGTTTTTAGAGATATGAATCAAGCTAGAAAGTCAGCTGAACAGTTTGTAAAACTCATGGGTGAAGACATAGATGAAGGTGTGAGTTTCTTAAAAAAAATAGTTAAGAAAGCTAAACCTGATGGAGAAGTAATCAGAGAAGCCGTTTTACAAGGTAAAGATTATGTGTTTGACAAGAAGAAAAAGAAAGTTGTAATCTCAAAAGATAATTATAAGAAAGTTCAAAGAGATTCTAAAACTAAAATAAAAGGTGTACCTTATATCATGTATAATATGGGTAACCAAGGAACAGTTCTTGCACCTGTTCATTTTGAAGAAGATAATACAATGTCTGTACGAAAACAGAATATGTCTAAGGTCAAACCTATGTTACAGAAACTTGCAAAAGCAAGAGGAGTTCCTTTAAAATTTGAACCAGATGGTATTAACATCACATTTAAAGGCAAAGGAAAAGATATTGATAACTTGATGAGAGATATTGAAAAAAATAAAACTCTCATGAAATTAATGGAAAGTCAGTAATCAGAGGAGAAAAATGAAAGACTTAGTACAAACAATTAGAGAAGTTACTGAGAAAAAAACAAATCTAAAAGAAGGATTTTTAGACAGAGGTAAAACTCTACATAAAGATAAAGACAATTTATTTTTTATAATTCAAGATAGTGATGGGATTAAACTTGTTGTGGACAGAGATAAAACACAAGGAACTGCAGGTTCTATATCTCGAGGAGAGAAATTAGATGATTACGAATTTGAGGGATTTGCAGATTACATGGCAATGAATCCATCTTATTTTAAGAAGGTTTTAAAAGCTATTAAAAAGGTAAGAATTTAAGGATAATAAACATGAAACTAATATCAGAACAATGGTCAGACGAAGTAGATTACTTAATCGAAGAAGACCCTAAAACAGGTAAAAAACATGCTTTCATTCAAGGTATCATGTTACAAACTAATGTAAAAAACAAAAATGGTCGTATATATCCAAAAGAAATAATGGAAAAAGAAGTAAACAGATATAAGAAACAATATATCGACCAAAACCGAGCGTACGGTGAACTAGGACACCCTGAGGGTCCAACAATCAATTTAGAAAGAACATCTCATTTAATAACAGACTTATACGAAGATGGAGACAACTTCGTGGGTAAGGCTAAAATTCTATCCACACCTATGGGAGAAATAGTCAAGAATTTACTAGCTGATGGTGCTAGACTTGGTGTTTCAAGTAGAGGTATGGGTTCATTGAAACCTTCTAAAGAAAAGAATGGTGCTCAGATGGTACAATCAGATTTTCAGTTGGCAACAGCTGCTGATATTGTCGCTGACCCTTCTGCTCCTGATGCTTTTGTAAATGGTATCATGGAAGGTGTAGAATGGATATGGGATAATGGTGTGATAAAAGCACAGAAAATTGAAGAATATAAACATTCAATTAGAAGAGCTAAATCACAAAAACTTCAAGAAACGAAATTAAATGTATTTAAATCGTTTTTAGAAAACTTATAATTTATAAATAATCATTAATAATCAAATTATTTGATAAATTTATTTGAAAATAGGGGAATATTCTAATGTCAAGTTTAGAACACACAATAGAAGAAGTAATGACTGAAGCAGCAGCTCCTGTTGCTAAAGGGTCTTCTTCTGGTCCTGATAAAGATGCTGAGAAAAAATCTGCAGCGTCTGTTGACAAAGCTGCTGATGCTGTCAAGAAAGCTAAAGCACCTGGTGGTGACAAAGCTTCTGAGAAAGGTGAAGAACCTAAAGATGGTGTCAACAAAGTAGAAAAAGGTAAAGCAGTTAACATGGAAGATGTTGAAGATGTCGAAGGTGTTGATGAAATTGAAGAAGCTGGTCACATGAAATCAGCTGCTGATATGTCATTAAAGAAAGAGATGTCAAAATCTGAAATGTTGAAAGCAATGGTCAACGCTATGAAGGAATTACCGAAAGAAAAACTCATGGCTGCATACGAAAAGATGCACGAAATGGGTCATGACGACAAAGATGGCGATGAAAAAGACGAACAAGTTGAGTC
>VTLG01008478.1_pt1 | contig 11571 bp, 20 predicted proteins | sample 4694571 | NCBI WGS metagenome assembly VTLG01 (sample SAMN12604809, study PRJNA352737) | marine metagenome | biome: ENVO:00000447; feature: ENVO:00000209|ENVO:00000569|ENVO:01000036; material: ENVO:00002151; isolation source: viral sequences binned using virsorter ... | reverse complement strand
AAAAAATGAAAAGAATAACATGGGTCGAGTGCCCAGGCTGTAAGATGTACAGCGATCAAAAGGTGATTCGTTCTGAGCGAAATTCAAAATTTATAACAATTCGCAGAAGGCTTTGCTATGAATGTGGGCACAAATGGTTCACGATCCAGTATCCAGAAATGATAGTGCCTGACATACAGGCTCGTTACGCATCTCGTGAATGACGCTTTGTTATATGTCTATATTTTATGTGCATATAAAACTGCTCTAACCACCATCTAAGTTTATAGATTCCTGTACTCTTTTTTGTCCTGGTTTGTAGTACGGCTAATGTTGCCTCTAGCTCTATTACTTTCATCATTGCTTTAGATAATACCGCTTCAGCCCTAGCATGGTTTTTCATCATGTCTATACAAAAGGCTTTTAGTCTTTCTGTATCTTCGCAAGCCATTACTTCTCTACATCGAAGTTCTATTGCTAGTTCAGCTTCGGGAGGTAGTTCCGTATGGATCATTTTCATAAAGCCATCATCTTTCATATCATTGAAGATTTGTTGTAGAGCCTGGGAACATTCTGGCCTCAATAAAGTCAACTGCCTGATCGTCTATTGAGTTGTCTGTTTGTTTAGCTATTGCTTTTAACAGATCAACTATTAACCTCTTCATTGCTTTTGATTTTATAAATACAAGAAGGATAGGTTTAAAAATTTTTACCATTTGATTGTATTATCTATCCTAAACATACCAAACATTAACGATTTTGGCCTTCTATCCTACTTACCGCCTTTTCAAGTTGATTTAATCTGTTAAATAATTCTCTAATATCTCTTTCTCTTCGATTACTTACGTTGGACAGAACCATAAGAAAAGCGGTGGCTGCTGCTCCAATTAACGCTCCATATACCTCTGGCATTGATTTAAGCTATATTTATGTATAGTATGACTAAATTTTTCTGTTATGGCTGAAGAAAAGAAAAGTGTTATAGACAAAATCAAAGAAAAATTTGACGACAAAGAAGAACAATTTGAGTACATCTCAGTTGCAGTCAGGCTTCTGGTAGTTTTTTGGAGCGGACTCCTCGTTACGAGCAACTACTTGCCTAAAATTCCAGGTCTTACAACAGGAGAAAAGCAGGATATAACTTTTCCCGCCAGCTTGTTAGCTACTGCACTTTCCAGCTTCGGGCTAGAGCAGGCTAAAAAAGGTAATAAGAAAGACGAAAAGGTTGCCACACAAGATGGTATGGTCCAGACTATAAGGGTAATTACTCCCATTCGCATCGAGGGAGCAGAAGTTATCGACCCAAAATCTAAAAAATGAAAAAGCTACTGTCACTTTTATTACTTGTATCTGCACCAGCCTATGCGGACATGAATCACAGCATAAGTTCGTCTGTAAAATTTGAATCTTTATCGGCTGCGAGTACAGCAGATAAAATCGGATCTAGTTATAGCATTAGTGGAAACAATGTCACAACTGTAGACTCTAATTCAGCAGCAACATTAGGTGGATTTGGTTCTGTAACGAATGGAGTTCCAGCAGTAACTTTTCCTTCTGCTACACAAGCAACTTCGGGCGAAGCGTTTAGTTTTTCCACAAGTTTTTTAGAAGGAGATGCCACACCAGGTAGTGCAGTTACAGTTGGTACTGTGCCAAATTTTTCCGACCTTACAAGTACAAGTGCTGGAAGCGTGGGCACAGCAACAGTAGCAATAGACAACCACACAATTACCCTGACACCAGGAACGGGAACTGGTATCGTGATGACAGGTCAGTTTGTCGTTGATCTTACTATCGAATGAGGAGGCTACTTCTTCTTGGCTTTGTTATATCTGCTCCTTGTTACGCTGTGCCAGTTATACCTAATTTTACGCAGGGAAGTTCCACAAGTCGAACAGAAACTTCCACAATTATTACAGAATCTATACGAACAACAGAATATAATTCTGGGTTCCTGTATTCAGTTACAGGATCAGGAATACAGCATGATGGATCTTCTATATCTCCAACAGCCACTACTGTTAATGAAACTATAAACGGAACAACTCATACATGGCAAGGATTAAATCTAGATCAACGACCAAATTGGACTCAGACAAATCAGGGAGATGCTTTTCAATTTACAGAAGTTTATCAAGCACCTGGAATGGAATCCGTAACCGACATAACTCGAACCATAGAAAGCACAAGCGTAACAGATACCACAACTATCTTCTCGCAATAAGCCTGATAGGTAATCCAGTATTTGCCAATACCTCAAATACAGCAGCACCCGTAGCTCAAAGTTCATCAAGCGTATCAAACTTCGCTACTCAGGTATTGGGTGGCCCAATGGTAGAAAATCAATATGGAAATGGAATAGTTTGTTCTGGCCCACAGATGGGATTTAGCCCTTTCGTCACTACGACTTTTAATCAAAGACGACCTCAAGATTATACTTATGAAACTCCTGTTTACGATCCAACAGATGCAGATAATGATGGAGTGCCAGATAATCCAGGGAATATACTTTATTACCAAGAAAACTATAGTGGCAACAAAGATTCTCTTGGACTTAACTTTGGATTTGCATTTACATTTAATATTCCGCTAGATAATAGATTTCAAGATTCATGTCTTGAAGCAGCTAATACGCAGATAAATTTACAGAAACAAGAATTAAATGCAAAGATGCTTAACTATGAAATAGCCCGATTAAAAAATTGTGGAGAGTTAATGTTAGCTGGTATATACTTCGATCCAAAAAGTGAGTATGCAAAATTATGCGAGGGAGTGCGTATCGCTCCAAAACCTAATCAAGTTATTCCGCACACTCACGAACTTAAAATAGGTCAGTAGATAAGTCACGGGTATTACACTTATCTACGGATAATTATTCTACCTTATCTTTTTTCTTTGTCAGCTTTTTAAATAAATTTTTTACTAGAGGTTTGACAATATTAAGCAGTAGTGGAGTAGTGGCAGCAACAGTAGCAATAGCAGCAGTGCTAACAAGCTGTGGAGGATTCGGTATGTATTGCTCGATGAACGTAACGTCTTCATACAGAGTTATACATTTACTACCATCTTCGCTTTTTTCGTGTCCAATAACACGTTCCAGTTTAAATTCGTTACGATAATCACCTACTCTTTGGTCTTTTGGCCCAGGGCAAGCAACAAAAAGAGGCTTGTCTTCTTTTTCCTTTGGCTCGTATTTTGGAGGTTCTACTGTTGGCGGTACAAATTCTTCTGTCTGATTAGCGGTTTCTGCTTGTGTGTACTTAAATTCGTTGGGGTTATACTCCAGAGGTTCAAAACTAGGAATACTGAAGTTACCACATTCTGTATAAGTTCCATATTCATCTTTAGGGTTGTCAATAAGGCTAGTTAGATTATTTCGATGAACTCTTACACAACCTGGAATATCTACAACGGGTTTATTTATGTAATTTACTACTGGATTATTAAACTTCCATATCGGTATTTCATGTATTTGAATCTGATTTATCTTAAATTTTGGTATCTCTGTCATTTACATCTCCAATAGAAATAGACCAGCCATCTTTTCCAAATTTACCAGTTTCTACAATTTTTGGTTTTTCTATCTTTTTATCTAATTCTTCGTGATATTTTTTTATGTCATTATCAAGTTCTAAATTGAACTTTTGCATACGCAGCCAATGAACTACTTTATCAACATAATATTTTATTAATTTTTTTATAAACCTAAAAATCATTAATCAAAAGCATCTCGTTTCTTTAAAACTTCTACTTCTGAATGACATCTAGGGCAATTTAAATTAGTTCGTACAGAAAACTCAGGATATAGATTTCCCATAGACTCGTCAATATCTATATCTCCTCCTGGTATAAGTTCAGCATCACACCAATAACAATTCACTTTTTGATAAATGATGGTATAGATGGTCCTGTTGCTTCGGGCATTACATTATCTAAAACTTTAGGCATAGCACCTTGTACATTGCCAAGTATTTCATTCATAACCCTAGATTTGAATTGTTCTGAAGTTACATACTTGTAACCAAAGTACGCTCCACCACTCATAGAAGCTACCATTAAGAATGAGATGATACTCAATACGTTTGCAATTTTTTGAAACATGATTAAAGAAGCATTAATAAAGGCTTTAGCACCTATTTCTGTGATGGTGCTGCTTTTGATTCTTGGGTTGGCTCCACTTTATCTGCTTGCTGGGATTCTTGTTCGATCTTCTTCAGTAACATCTCCTTCGCCTGTATCCCACCCTCAATCATCAAAATAGTTTTTGCCTCTTCTTCTAATACTTTTTGTGCTTGATTTTTAGTTTGAATATGTTTTGCCAGTTCTTCTTTCCATTGAACTAATTGTTTTTCAATGATTGCTTTCATAATTTTTTAAAAATATTAACTATATTGTGCCATTAAAACATAAATTTTGCATTACTCAGGTTTAGGATTATCAGTTTTAACTTTTTCACAAGCTGCGTAATATTCAGTAAGTTTACTTGAATCTCCTTTACTATTCCAATACATAGCATCTGCAAAATCTCCAAGAGTAGGATATAAACGTCTTCTAGTATCTCGGTAATTTAATTTATCAAGTTCAACTCTAGCTGCGTCTACCTTCGCTTGATCTAATGTAACTTCCGTTCCATCGTCTAAAAAAGCACCAGGGTTATTGTCTCCATCCCTAATACTAACAACTTCTGGATAAGCTTTTCTAACTGCTTCGTGATCGTGTAAAGTCATGCGTCTACCTCCAATACATAAATAACACCTGTATTTCTATAACCCCAATACATAGTACCACCATGTGCTTTTATGTAAACTTCATAAGTATGTGTACCAGAACCAGGTGTATCTAAAGCACTTAAGAATTGTGATTGCTCTACGTTATTACTGCCACCATCCTGCCAATAGCCAGCAATATTATCACCATGTGTAGCTATATTAGTGCTACCTCTGAAAAGAGTAGTTTTACCTCCTTCATCTGCGGAAGTATTGTTAACAGTTCCACCAGCCAAAACAAAAACTTTATTACTTGAATCTGTCATTGTGATGCTTACAGAACAACCAGTAGCCTGGAAAGAACCTGACCCTGTACCAAAAGATCCATTCAATGATCCTCTTATTACTTGAAGAATTTTACCTCCACCAGGAAGATTGGTTAGGTTTGCTCCACTTATCGCTGGTAATGTACCAGTAAGATTTCCAGCAGGGATGCTAGTTAAAGATGCACCAGAACCACTAAAGGTTGTAGCTGTGCAAGTTCCTGAGACTGAAACTCCGCTACTTGTTGTACTTAATCTATTTGAATTTTGATAGTTAAGATGAACAGCACGGTTAGTGTCAAGGTGAACAGTAGTATTGGTTGTTGATCCGTCACTCTGTTCAAGATATAAATTTTCGTAAGCACTATATCCAGCTAACCTAACGTAAGCGTTACCAGCATTATTTTGATAAGCCATAAGTCCATGGCTTGTACTGGTTGAGTAACTATCATTACCTACTCTAATACCCCAAGGACCCGCATCATCAGATTTAATATTAACAATAGGGCTACCTGTACCATCATGAGTAAAAGTCGCACCTTTCATAGAGGGTCTTTGATCTGATAATGCAGCAGCTATTTCAGCATTACTTTGATCGGCTGTAGCTCCGCTTTCTATACCATCTAATTTTGACTTTAATGTGTTTGTAAAATTATTTTGAGTTAAACCTCCATCTCCCACAGATAATTTGTTCGTTAAATTTGCGTAAGAAATATCAATATTAGCCGAGCCATCAAAAGAGGTTCCACCAATAGTTCTTGCAGTTGTTAATGTCGCAGCAGATCCAGTTGTGTTTTGATTTAAAGTAGGAACTCTTGAAGAAGAAATCGTACCAGATGCAATATTGCTTGCGTCTAGATTTGTAAGTGCTGATCCATTTAGTGCTGGCAAGGTAGAAGGAAATCTTGCGTCAGGGATAGTTCCTTCTCCAAGATCATTAGCATCAAGAGCTTCAAACTCAAGTTGACCTATAGCAGTAGACCCCGATCCAGAAATACTTTTAACTTTTAAATATTTATCAGCAGCAATTTGATTATCAGGAAAGATAATTGTATAAGATTGTGATGCACTATGGGCTGGTGATACTAATTTAATACCATGACTTTGTGCTGAACAATTTAATTGCAAAGCACCATCATTTCCTCCAGCACCTCTAATTTCAACAACTCCAGTACCGTTTGGTTCAATTTTTACATTTCCATTACTTGTTGCTGTTGTTATTTTGCTTGATTGGACATCTAAATCCCCTCCAAGTTGAGGTGATGTGTCGTCTACTACATCTACGTTTGCAAGTTTTGTTCTAGCTATAGCTGCGTCTGAAGCTACCGAGGCATTAGAAACAGATGCCCAACTCGTAGTTCCGCTTCCATTTGTTTGTAAAAACTGATTAGCACTACCAGCAGTTGTTGGAAAAGTAAGAGTGTAACTTGTCTGTCCTGATTGATCTGCTGGTGCAACTAATTTAACGTACTGTGTGTTTCGACCAAGCTGTAAGCCAGTATTATCTAGAATTGATCCAAACGCTCCAGAAACAGTTGTGCTAGTCCTAAACGTAATGGTTGCTTGAGATCCAGGCGAGATAACAGGATCATTATTACTACTATCTCTGTTTAACTGGAGATCATGTACTATAAAAGTATCTCCAGAGTGTTGTGGAAATGAAGGTACAGTACAATCTCCATTGTTGTTAGTCGCTATAAATCCGTCATAATTGTGTTGAAATAATTTACCTAGTGTTACTGCGTTATCAGCAATAGAGGCAGTTGCTACAGTTCCAAAAGACATAACTCCACTACCGTCAGTCTTTAAAACGTGATTAGCAGAGCCGTCAGCACTAGGTAAAGTAAATTCAACATCAGCAGCTAAAGTATCTACAGGTTTAAATTTAAGGAAATAAGCTGTAGTGCGATCTCTAAAAGCTAATTTACTAACGGCGGCTGAAGTTCCTTGAATAGTTACATCAGTACCACTTACAACTACTCTTTGATTGCCAGATGAATCGTAAAGTCCAATAACTTGATCAGCACTCGTAAAGGCACTAGCTCCTATTTGAGCTACATTGCCAGCATCATTTTTAGTAAATAATTTTGCTGTATCAGTTCGTAACGCAACTTCTCCTACCGCAAGATCACTAGTACCTGGATCGCTCCCAGAACCTCTTTTTAACTTAATTGTGTTTGACATTGGCTGACCTCCTTTAGATTAATTTTTAGTAAGTTCCTCCATCAATATCAAAACCAGATGTCGAACCATCCTCTAAAAATGTCACCAGGTCGCTTAGTGCTACCTGTTTCATAGTTCCAGCATCATTCATAACTAAACGATCAGCAGTTGCCAAAGTAGTTGAAGTAGCAGAAGTATCACCATCCATGATGTTCAGTTCAGCAGTCGATACTGTCGCTCCATCAAGGATCGCTACTTCTGTCGAGGTTAAAGCAGCTAAAGCAGCAGAAGCACCAGATTGACAACCAGATAAATTAGCTAAATCCGCATCATAAGCTTGAACATTTGTTCCAATAGCAAGTCCTAAAGCTGTTCTAGCTGCACTTGCACTTGTAGCTCCCGTTCCACCATCGCTAACTGCAAGTGTTCCAGTTATAGAACTGGCTGCAAGGTCAACAGCTAATTCTGTTGATTCAATTACCAAACCACCATTTGCTTTGAGATCAACACTTAATTCATTTCCAGATTTATCTAATCCATCTCCAGCAGTTACGTTACCACTAGAAGAAAAAGTACTAAATGATAAATTATTAGTTCCTGTAACTGCACTTCCTTTGTTGCTTGTACAAACAAAGCCAATATCAGCATTAGTTGAGCCTTGTTCAATAAATGTAAACGCTCCAGCAGCGTCAGCCCCAGCAGCTAAGTCGTCAGCCCTTGCTGGAGAACTTCCAACAACATAGATTCCATTTTGTGTGGCTGTACTTTGATCTTTAACAAGAACTCTATCCCCATCTGCAAGGGTTATTCCATCTATTGAATCACCACTATTTAAAGCTGTTGCAATAGTAATGTTCGCTGTTGTAGCTGCAACACAACTACCCTTAACATCAAGACCTTCTGAAACAGAATCTACATATCCTTTCGTCGCAAAATGAGCATCGGCAGTAGGTGTAACTCCAGAAACAGTACTTGTTGCACTAGCTAATTGATCAAGTCTACTGGTACGAACTTGAGTATCAAAATCACTTACTTTCGATGCTGTTATCGTTGGTACGTCTGCAACTACAAGGGATCTAAATGTTGGAGCAGCATCACTTCCAGTTGTAGGGCCAGCTAAAACTTTATTTGCGTTTTGTACTGTTGCTTTATCAAAAAATGCTCCTTTACCACCAATAGGAATAATACTTGTAGCTGAACCTCCCGACCCCCCTGTGCCCGTACCATAGACTAAAACTTCATCGCCTTCTCTGAAAGCAACTTCAGCATTTTCTAATGACGTTGGGTTTGATGAACCTGTTGATCTTTTAATTCTAATCGTGTTGGCCATTAGAAGTTACCTCCATCTACGAGTGTAAGTTTAGTTGTTGTAGTGTCTGCTTTAAAGTTACCAGATGTGGAATCATAGTACAGTACTGATCCATCAACTTTTGCAGAAACATCAAAAGTTAAACCAAGAGTTCCTGTTGGACCTTGAGGACCTTGCGTTGTGATCTCAACTGTAGTTACATCAGAAACCTGTGAAACTACAACTTGATTAGGACTGCTCATGCTGTGTAACCTTCACTTATAAATAGTTTACCCTCTAAATAATAGTTTTTGCTACCACCTGGTTCTGTTAACAATACGTCATAAAACAAAATACTTGGAGTAAAAGTAGCTGTCTGAGTATCCGTAAGAGAAATATCTACAGTACCACCTGATCTATTGGTATAAGCAACTGTCCAATCAGCATATTTTGTGGAGCGTGATTCATCATAAACTTGTGCAGCTACAGTATATCCAGTTAGATCTATAGCCGATCCAGTTGAATCTTTAAAAGTAAGTCTAATAGGAAAGTCTGCTCTCCTATCAACAGTAAAATTCTTTTTTCCTGGAATAATTGCCATTTATTTAAGGTTTGGGGTACTTAGCTTTTACAGCAGCAATGTGGTCTTTCCATGTGGTTGTACCATTTATAGCATCTTTATACTGCATATCGAGTTGATCGCCTATAGAAGCATAAATAGTATCTGTTGTGCCAGCTTGACCTGTTCTTTGACGTTGATACAAAGTTGCAGCAGCTTCAGCATCTAAAGTAACTCTAGCTGCATCAACTTGTGCTTGGTTAACACTTACAGTAACTCCATCTGCATCATAATAATCATCAGAAATAGTTACGACATTTGGATAAGCCTTTCTTACTGCATCATGATCAACATTCATTATGCTGAAACCTCCAAAGCGATAATCGCACCTGTGGTTCGTTTACCAAAAAAGAACTGACCACCATTCAATCTCTTAATAAATACATTATAAGTTACTGAACTTGTCGTATTTGGACTATCAATAAATTCGCAATAAACTGTACTTTCTAGATTATTTGAAGTTTCATCACCTAACATATTTGCTCCTATACCTCCTTGCGGATCTAAATTTGTACTTGTGCCTCTGTAAATAGTAATTGCACCTCCAGCAGAGTTTTGATTATTGTTATGACCTACTCCATAAGCTCTAACAATAATTTTGTTGTCTGAAGATTGAGGAGTAATAGTTATAGATAAACCAGATGATACGAAACTGTCACTACTTGTACTTCTGACAGATCCATTTGTAGCGTATTTGTATTGAATTATTCCACCCTGAGATCCTGATGGTACTCCATTTCTAGGAATGATACTGTCAACTTTAATCTGACTCATAATCTTTTCAGCTTACGTCTATTATATACCGATTTAAACAACAGTCCATGATTGACCACTACCTACTGTAACCACGACTCCGCTTTGCACGGTCACGGGACCTGCACTCATGGCATTTTTGCCAGCAGTAATCGTATAATCTTGAGTTACAGTCTGATCATTCTCATAAAAAACCTGATCGTTCCCACCACCAACTGCTCCACCACCAACAGAAGCAGCCCAACTTAATGTTCCCGAAGCATTAGATACCAAAGCATAACCAGCAGCAGCAGCATCGGTGGCTGGTAAAGTCCATACAACATTAGTTGAGATTGTAGCTGGAGCCTGGAATCCTACATAATGACTACTATCAGCATCAGCAAACCTAAGATCATTTTGTGCTTGGAGTGTTAGACCATTTGCATCCATAATTAATCTTTCCGTTCCACTAGACGAGAATCCCATTACGTTTGCAGATTTTCTAAACAAACCTAAATCTGTATCTGTATCGAAACTTAATGCAGGAGTTGAAGCACTACTAGAATCATCTATCAGCAATTGGCCTGTCATTGTACCACCAGCTTTCGATAAAAGACCTAAATTAGCTTGATCTATATTGCCTATTTCAGTAAATCCACCATTTGATGAATTTCTTATTTTTAAAATATTTGTAGAGGTATTTAAAAAAGGCATACCAGCTACACATTGACTCGTAGCTAAGTCACTAGAATTTGAATTACTTGATTGAATTGCAGCAAAAACAGCGTTTAAATCAATTCTTACGTTTGCTCCAGAGGCATTTTCAATTGTGTAATTTGTTACGGCAGCCATAGTTAATAACTATTTTTTCTCATGTTAACCTCCTTTACCAAAACCAACAGCACTATAGGTAAAGTTCCTATCAATACTAGCATTACTTGAGTTTTTAAAATGAACTGTAAATCCAGTTCCAGATATGCTACTAAGTTCAAAATAATCACCTGATGCCATATTTTGCGGAGAAATATTAACAGAAGGTAAAAAACTATTTGCATTACCTAATCCAGACGTTCCAACAAAAAATGGTGCAGTAAATGTAACGGCCTTTGCTGCTGATCCAGATGCTATAACAGATGATTGTTCTGTTCTTGATGGCATAGTTGCCGTGTATCCACCTTGCTGTAAATTCATATTTTGAGCACTATCGGCTGTTTCAAGAATAATTCTAAATTGAAATCCTCTTGCTTTAAAAGTTCCATTAGCAAAATCATTGAAACTTGAATATGTTGGAGAGCCACTAGGATCATCGGATGTGGTTCGTACAGCTATTTTTGCATTGGCATCATTAGCAACAGTTCCATCAAAATCTGTCCAAGTATCTATATTGTCTGTTCTGTTATCAAACAAATCTCCAGTATAAAAACCAACTCCTTGAAAATGACGTTTTAAAGTAAGAGAAAATACACCGCCAAGATCCAAAGTATCTTTGAAGTCATAAGTACCTCTTAAACCTCTAGCAACAGAAACATTACCAGTATGAGTGCTTCCAGCGTCCAAAGCTTTCTTTGCTGTAACTGTAAAAGTATTTGCATCTGGCACAGTAACAATAGTAAATTTTCCGCTTATCGCATCTCCAGTTGAATAAGTAAATTCTAAAATTTCACCTACGCTCAAACCATGTGAACTAATCGTACAGGTTACAGTCGTAGAACTTGTTGCCTGGCTATACGTTCCAGTTATAACTGCTGCTGGGTTTGTAAG
>VTLG01005556.1_pt1 | contig 11571 bp, 12 predicted proteins | sample 4694571 | NCBI WGS metagenome assembly VTLG01 (sample SAMN12604809, study PRJNA352737) | marine metagenome | biome: ENVO:00000447; feature: ENVO:00000209|ENVO:00000569|ENVO:01000036; material: ENVO:00002151; isolation source: viral sequences binned using virsorter ... | reverse complement strand
TGGATGAATTTGCTTTTGTTCCCAATCACATCGCTGAGTCTTTCTTTGCTAGTGTTTACCCTACTATTACTTCTGGTAAAAGCACAAAAGTAATCATGGTTTCAACCCCTCACGGGATGAATCATTTTTATAGGTATTGGCACGATGCAGAAAAAGGAAAGAATGAATATATACCAACTGATGTTCATTGGTCAGAAGTACCAGGTAGAGATGCTGAATGGAAAAGACAAACGATTGCCAACACATCAGATCAGCAATTTAAGATTGAGTTTGAATGTGAATTCTTAGGATCTGTTGATACTCTTATAGCACCTTCTAAATTAAGGACTTTAGTATATGAAAATCCTAAAACTAGAAATGCTGGTTTAGATATTTACGAAGATGTTAAGAAAGATCATGATTATGTAATGACTGTTGACGTAGCAAGAGGGGTAAATGCAGATTACTCAGCATTTATAGTTGTAGATATTACAGAGTTCCCTCATAAGATAGTAGGTAAGTATAGAAATAATGAAATTAAACCTATGCTATTTCCAAATACAATTTGGGAAGTAGCAAAAAATTATAATAATGCATTTATAATGTGCGAAGTAAATGATATTGGAGATCAGGTAGCATCTATTCTAAACTTTGATTTTGAATATAGTAATTTATTAATGTGTTCCATGAGAGGACGTGCTGGTCAAATAGTTGGTCAAGGATTTAGTGGTAAGAAAACTCAACTTGGAGTTAAGATGTCTAAGACAGTTAAGAAAGTGGGTTCTCTTAACTTAAAAACACTTATTGAAGCAGATAAAATAATATTTAATGATTATGAAATTATTTCTGAGTTAACTACATTCATCCAGAAAAATAATTCATTTGAAGCAGAAGAAGGGTGTAATGATGATTTAGCAATGTGTCTTGTCATATATGCATGGTTAGTTCAAACAGATTATTTTAAAGAACTTACTGATCAGGACGTTCGTAAGAGGTTATATGAAGAACAAAAGAATCAGATAGAACAGGATATGGCTCCATTTGGTTTTATTGTAGATGGAACAGAGGAAGATAATTTTGTTGATGGTGAGGGTGACAGATGGTTTACTGATGAATATGGAGATAAAGGTGGTGGAATGGATTATATGTGGAATAGTTATTAAAATGGAATTAACAGAAGAAAACGTACTTAAAGTGTTAGAGGAACTTATTCCCTATATTGAAGCAGATGGAGGATACCTTCAACTTTACGATATAGAAGATGGATACGTTAAAGTGAAATTAGGTGGTGCATGTGAAACATGTGCTATGAGCACTATGACTTTGAAGCAAGGTATAGAAAAGAAACTAATGATGGAGATACCCGACGTGGTAGGAGTTGTTCAAGTATTGTAATGGAATTAGATTCTCAAATAAAATTAGGGCATTTATTATTGTCCGATAGGAAATGTAGAATATGTGGAGAAGAGAAAAATTTAATTGATGGATATTATAGAACTAGAAAGGATCGTGGACCAGTTGCATCATCATATTCTTATGAGTGTAAATTATGTACAATAAGAAGAATATTAAAATCTAGAACTAAAGAAAAATGTATTTCTCAATGGTCTTACCCTGATTGGTAATTGTTCACGGCATATTTCCCCATTCAAAAAGTTGCAATTAATAAATAATTTCAAGATAAACTGAGAAATTCGGAGAAAAAAAACATGGCGACTCCTCAATTATCTCCAGGTGTATTAACCAGAGAAGTTGATCTTACTGTCGGAAGAGCTGAGAATGTATTAGATAACATTGGGGCAATTGCGGGTCCATTTGCAATAGGTCCAGTTGACGAAGCTATTAACGTAACCACAGAAGATGATCTGATTGCATCATTTGGAAAACCACTGTCTACAGATGCTCAATATGAGTATTGGATGGGAGCATCATCTTTCCTATCATATGGTGGTATTCTTAAAGTTGTAAGAACTGATGGTACTACTCTTAATAATGCTAATAGCACAAGAACTGGAGCAAGTAGTTCATCATTAAAAATTAAAAACTATGATGATTACTTAAATAATTATTCAGCAGACACAGTTACGTGGGGTATTTCAGCTAAAACTCCTGGATCTTGGTCAAATAGTTTAAAAGTTTGTTTGATCGACGACGCAGCAGACCAAACAGTTACTATCGGATCTACTTCTGGTGTTACTGTTGGTATGGGATTAACAACTTCTCTTACTAATCAAGTAATTGTTGGTTCTGGAGATACTACTGCTTTTACTGGTTATCTTAAGAGTATAATTACAGGAATCGGTACTAATACAATTGATGTAAAAGTTGTAAGTAGAGTTACTACTGCAGGTGTTTCTACCAACATTACATATGCTCAAAGAGATCAAGCAAGATCTTTCCGTCCAGGAAATGCAGTTCAGGTTATAAACAGTTCAGGTGCTGGTATTGCTACTGTCACTTTGGGTGCTGGAGGAGCAATCGTTAAAGATTGGTACGATCAGCAAACTTTAGGATTAACTAATTCTACTGTTTACTGGAAATCTATCGCACCAAAACCATCTACATCACAATATGCATTAGATCGTCAGGGTAAAAATGACGGTATTCACGTTGTAATTGTTGATGATACTGGTTCGGTAACAGGGATACAAGGAAATCTTCTTGAGAAACTTACTAACCTTTCTAAAGCAAAGGATGGAGTTTCTGCAGTAGATGCTCCAGCAAAATCATTCTGGAAGGATGTTATTGCTGATAATTCTGCTTATGTGTATGCAGGAGACAATCCTTCTGATGGTTCTGATTCTATAAAACCATTAGCATCTGGTTTTAGTTCTGGATATACTGGAATTACAACTGCTGCTGGTCTTTGGAATCAAAATGCACAGGGAGTAACTTATAACGTTATTGGTAATACAACATATACCCTTACAGGTGGTGTTGATTACTCTGCTACTGGTGGATTTACAGCAGATCTAGGGGATCTTAAGACCTCTTACAATCTCTTTGCTAACAAAGATGAGATTGCAGTAGATTATCTAATAGGTGGTCCTGGTCTTGCTAAGAAGACACATTCACAAGCAAAAGCAAATCATTTGATTTCTATTGCTGCTAAGAGAAAAGATTGCATGGCAACAATTTCTCCACATAGAGCAGACGTAGTTAATGTAACTAACACAGATACTCAGACAGATAACGTTGTTGAGTTCTTCTCACCAATACAATCTTCATCTTATGCAGTATTTGATAGTGGGTATAAGTATACTTACGATAGATTTAATAATAAATTCCGTTATATTGCAACCAACGGTGATACTGCTGGTTTGATGGTAAGGACAAGTGTAAACTCTTATCCTTGGTTCTCTCCTGCTGGACAGCAAAGAGGAATCTTAAATAATGCAATTAAACTTGCATACAATCCAGACAAGGAGCAAAGAGATATTCTTTATCCTCTAAGGGTTAACTCAATTGTCAATCAACCAGGAACAGGAATTCTCTTGTTCGGTGATAAGACAGGTCTTGGTTATGCTTCAGCATTTGATCGTATTAATGTTCGTAGATTGTTCCTTACCATTGAGCAATCATTAGAGAAAGCTGCACAAGCACAACTCTTCGAACTCAATGATCAAGTAACAAGAGCTAACTTTATTAACATTGTTGAACCATATCTACGTGATATTCAGGCAAAACGAGGTCTTTATGGATACTTAGTTATCTGTGATGAGACTAACAACACTCCTGATGTTATTGATAATAATGAATTCAGAGCAGACATCTTCTTGAAGCCTGCGAAGTCAATCAATTATGTTACTCTTACTTTCGTTGCTACACGTACTGGTGTTAGTTTCGAAGAAGTAGCAGGTCGAGTTTAACTTTATAATCTAAATAACAAAAGGAGGAATTTAAAAAAATGGCTGACAGTATCCCACAAAGAACCATTTCCGATTTTAAAGGAAAGTTAACAGGTGGTGGTGTAAGACCTAATCTGTTTGAAGTTCAAGTGAACTTCCCAGATAACATTGATCAGGCAATCCAAGGTGGTTCAGAATTTAACGGCGAAACATTTAGATTTATGTGTAAGGCATCATCTTTACCTGCATCTAATGTAGCCTCAATAGAGATTCCATTTAGGGGTCGTTTATTGAAAGTTGCTGGAGATAGGACTATTGATCCTTGGACTGTGACTGTTATTAATGATGAAAACTTTAATCACAGAAAAGCATTTGAAGCATGGGCTCAAAACATTGCTCAGTATGGTGATTCATCTGGTCTAACTAATCCTAACGATTACATGGGGCAAGCAACTGTTTACCAACTTGGTAGAAATGATGCAGGCCGTCAAGGTGAAGGAACAACTGCTACTAATGCAAGCATATTAGCAGAGTATAAATTCGTAGATATTTTCCCAACAGCAGTTTCTGCTATTGATTTATCTTACGATACTGAAAACAGTATTGAAGAATTTACGGTTGATTTTGCCGTTCAGTACTACTTCCCTGTATAATAGGATTTGAAAACCAGTCTAAATAGTAGAAAGATACAATAATTATGGCTAAGTTATTTGGGTTCTCGATAGAGGACACAGAACCATTGTCACCTAGTACGGTCTCTCCCGTTCCTCCAAATAAGGAGGACGGGTTTGATCACTATTTGACTAGTGGTTTTTTTGGTTCTTATGTTGACATAGAAGGAATATATCGTACAGAATTTGATTTAATTAAGCGTTATCGTGAAATGGCATTACACCCAGAGTGTGATAGTGCTATTGAAGATGTTGTAAATGAAGCAATTGTTTCGGATACTAATGATTCTCCTGTTGAGATTGAACTTTCAAACTTAAATGCAAGTGATGGTATTAAGAATAAGATTAGAGAAGAGTTTAAAAATATTCTAGATTTATTAGATTTTCAAACTAAAGCACACGAAATTTATAGAAATTGGTATGTGGATGGTAGATTATATTATCATAAAGTAATTGATTTAAAGAAACCAGAAGAGGGTATTCAAGAATTACGATACATTGACGCAATGAAAATGCGTTATGTAAGACAAGCAGTTAAGCAAGATAAGAATAGACTTTCAAATATAAACTCTGATAATCCTATGGATTATGAGTTTCCTCAAATAGAAGAATACTTTTTATATACTCCAAAAGCAAATTTCCCTACACAAAACCCATCTAGTATGACAGGTGGGCAAAAAGGAATTAAATTTACCAAAGATTCTATTGCATATTGTACATCTGGATTAGTTGATAGGAACAAAGGATCAACTCTTTCATATTTAAATAAAGCAATTAAAGCACTTAATCAACTTAGAATGATTGAGGATAGTCTTGTTATATACAGATTATCTCGTGCTCCAGAAAGAAGAATATTTTATATTGATGTAGGTAATCTTCCAAAGGTTAAATCAGAGCAATATCTTCGTGATGTTATGATGCGTTATCGTAACAAGCTTGTGTATAATGCTGATACTGGTGAGATTAAAGATGATAAAAAATACATGAGTATGCTGGAAGATTTCTGGTTGCCACGTAGAGAAGGTGGTAGAGGAACAGAAATTACTACACTTCCAGGTGGACAAAACTTAGGAGAAATTACAGATATTAAGTATTTCCAAGAAAAATTATACAAATCATTGAATGTTCCACCCTCTAGAATTGGTGGTGATAGTGGTTTTAATTTAGGAAGATCATCTGAGATACTAAGAGATGAGATCAAATTTAGTAAGTTTGTTGGACGTTTGAGAAAAAGATTCTCTGCATTGTTTAGTGACATGCTTAGAACTCAATTATTATTGAAGAATGTTGTTACTCCCGAAGATTGGGATTTGATGAGTGAGCATATCCAATATGATTTCTTATATGATAACCATTTCTCAGAATTAAAAGAGTCTGAGTTAATGACTGAAAGACTTAATTTAGCTGCGACTGCTGAACCTTATATTGGCAAATACTACTCTCAAGATTATATTCGTCGTAAGGTACTTCGTCAGACAGATGAAGAGATTATTGAACAGGATAAAATTATGAAGAAAGAAATTGCTGATGGAGTTATTCCAGATCCAGCAATGATGGCTATTGATCCAGCTACTGGACAACCAATGGCCGATCCATCAATGGGAGGAGGAGCTCTTGGTGGTCCAGTAATGGATCCAGCTACTCCAGAACCTAGCGCAAAACAGGCAGAAATGCCCAAGGGTGGAGAAATTTGATAAATAAAACAGGTTAGTTATTGAACACACAGAATTATGGATGAATTAATGGATATGATTGTGTCGGATGAAAGTCCTTCTCAGATCAGTGACAAGTTAAAAGACATGCTTTATGCAAAGTCAGCAGAGAAAATAGATGGTTATAAATCATCTGTTTCAGCATCACTTTTTGATGATTCTGAAGAAGAATCTGAAATTGAAGATTCTGTTGAAGATGAGGTAGAAACTGATGAGGAACAATAATTAATAAATAACTAATAAATAAAATGGACTGCTAAGAATAATGACTCATAGACCAGTTGAGAATGGTGTTACTTTTGCAACGTCAGGAACATCAGCTAAATCTACAGCAATACAAGGAAAATCTACTGCTCTTAGAATTACTTCTTTAGGAGCAAATACTTTTGTTGCAATTGGAACTGAACCTGTTGCAACTACTGCTAATTATGCAATACCAAATAATACTGCGGTTGTATTAGCAAGCAGTAATACATCAGCAAAAGTAGTTGGTGTAACAACTGGAACTACTACTCTAATTGATTTTCCTCAAGGAACTTCATCACCATATCAACCTGGTGATTATGTTAGTTTGGTAGTTAGTTCAGGTGCTACTTGTGGGTACTATGCAGACACAATTAGTCATGTTCCTGTGAGTGAGGTTTATAATTCTGCCAACGTTGGTGGTTATTTCTCATCGAGAATTAAACTTCAAGCTGATACAAGTGGTATAAAAACTGCATGGAGTGATAATGATGGAGCATTAAGAAACTCTTTCAAAGTTGCTGCAATAAATGACACTGGTTCTGGTAATGTTTATATTCAACAGATTCAAATTACTGGAGAAGCCTGATGAAACTCATTAGAGAAGAAATAGAAAACGTAGAATTTATCGTTGAAAACCGCAACGGTAAAAAATCTCTTTATATTGAAGGGGTTTTTCTACAAGGAGACATAAAGAACCGTAATGGTCGTATGTATCCAATGGAAACTCTACGTCGTGAAGTCTGTCGTTACAGTGAGAATCATATTCATGCAGGTAGAGCACTAGGAGAACTTGGACATCCAGAAGGTCCAACTGTAAATTTAGATCGTGTTTCTCATAAGATTGTATCTTTGAAGGAAAATGGTTCTAACTTTATAGGAAAAGCAAAAATTCTGGGTACACCAATGGGTAAAATTGCACAATCACTTTTAGGTGAAGGTGTTAAATTAGGTGTATCTTCTAGAGGTATTGGTTCTTTACAACAAACAAGAGAAGGAGTCAATATTGTAGGAGAAGATTTTACCCTAGCAACTGCAGCAGATATTGTTGCTGATCCTTCTGCTCCTGACGCATTTGTCTCAGGAATTATGGAAGGTAAAGATTGGGTTTGGGATGGTGGCATCCTTCGAGAGAAATATGCTTCCAAAACATACAAAACAATCAATACATTAGTTGATCAGAGGAAGTTAGACGAACAAAAATTGAGTTTGTTTAACGATTTCTTATCAAATATATAATTTATCTAAATAAATACAGGATTTAATTACAGGAAATCGGAGAGTTACCAAAATGTCTCGTGGCAAGAAATTACAAGAAATGGAAGAGGCCGTAACGCAATCCAAGACTGCGGTTAATGCGAACGCAAAGCCAGCAGAAGCTATGGGTAAGTTACAAAATCCTCCTCAAGGATTAGTTCCAGTCGAAGACTTGGGCGGTCCTACACCAGAAAATTACAAAACCGATGATGATTCGGCTAAGTTAAAAACACCTGGTGCTACCCTTAAGCAAGTTAAGGATGTTGTTAATAAAGGTGCAAAACCTGGAGATCAAGCAATGCCTAAGCTTAAAAAGGAAGAGGAAGAAATTGAAGCACCTGTAATTGAAGAGGAAGAAGTAACTACTGATGAAGTAGTTGCAGAAGAGGAAACAGTAGAAGAGGAAGAGTTGAACGTCGAAGAAGATGTTAATGCACTTCTAGGTGGCGAAGAACTTTCAGAAGAATTCAAAGAAAAAGCTAAGACAATCTTTGAAGCTGCTCTTAAGACCAAGGTTAAGGAAATTAAAGAAAACCTTGAAGCACAGTACGAAGAAAAAGTTGCTGATAGAGTAGCAGAAGCTAAAGAGGAACTCGGTAATAGAGTTGACTCTTATCTAGAGTACGTCTCGGAAGAATGGTTCACTGAGAATGAACTAGCTATTGAGCACGGACTTAAAACAGAATTGACTGAATCATTCCTTAGTGGAATGAAAGGTCTCTTTGAAGAACATTATGTAACAATCCCTGACGATAAGTATGATGTATTAGAGAGTATGGTAGAAAAACTAGATGACATGGAAACCAAGCTCAATGAGCAAATCGAGAAAAATATTTCATTAAATGGTAGACTTTCCGAGTCTGTTGCTGATGGAATTCTTGATTCAGTTTCTGAAGGATTAGCGTCCACTCAGAAAGAAAAGCTCGCTTCACTTTCCGAAAGTGTAGAGTTTGAAAGTGAAAACCAATATCGTGAAAAATTGGAGATGCTTAAGGAATCTTATTTCCCTACAGGCAAATCTTCAAAAGCAACATCAACTGAAACTCTCTCGGAAGGAGTAGACTCTGCACCAGTAACTCATTCTGGTGGAATGGCTGCTTATCTGAAAACTCTTTCAGCAGTTGCTAAAAACTGATTTTAATAATTAATCAAACGCAAACACTATTAATTAAAGCAAATGTTCCAATCAGAACAGTTGCAGGAAAAGTGGGCTCCTCTCCTAGACTATGAGGGGATTGATCCGATCAAAGATGCACATCGTAGATCTGTAACCGCTGTCCTGCTAGAAAACCAAGAGAAATTTTTAAGAGACGAACAGGCATTCGATCAAGGAGTATTGAGCGAAGCTGTTCCAACTAACCACGCAAACACCGCTGGTAATTCAGGTGGTTTTGGTGGTAGTGCTAACGCTGCTGGTCATCAAGCTGGTTTTGACCCCGTTCTAATTTCACTAATTAGACGTTCAATGCCTAACTTGGTTGCTTACGACCTTGCTGGTGTTCAGCCAATGTCTGGTCCTACTGGTCTTATCTTCGCAATGCGTAGTAAGTACAAGACTATGGGTGGTGACGAGGCATTCTACAACGAAGCAGATACCGCATTCTCTGGTCAGGATGACGGATTCAATGAAACTGCAGGTTTCAGTGATGTTACTGCTGGTATGGGTACAACTGCACAGTCTGGTACTAACCCTGCTGCACTTAACCCTGTTGGATCTGCATCTTCTGTAGGTTACGATGTCGGTCAAGGCATGGTAACAGGTGATGCTGAGAACTTAGGTAGTGCTGCTGGTGATTTATTCAACCAGATGGCATTCTCAATCGAGAAAGTCACAGTTACTGCTAAGTCCAGAGCCCTCAAGGCTGAGTACTCACTAGAGCTTGCTCAAGACCTTAAGGCAATTCACGGTCTTAATGCAGAAGCAGAACTTGCTAACATCCTTAGTACTGAGATACTTGCTGAAATTAACAGAGAAGTTATCAGAACTATCTACAAGGTTGCAGAGCAAGGTGCTGTAGAAAACACTGCAAGTGCTGGTGTATTTGACTTAGACATCGACAGTAATGGTCGTTGGTCAGTTGAGAAGTTTAAGGGTCTTCTGTTCCAGATCGAAAGAGATGCTAACAGAATCGCACAAAGAACTCGTCGCGGAAAGGGTAACATCATCATGTGCTCTGCAGACGTTGCTTCTGCATTGACAATGGCTGGTGTACTTGATTACACACCTGCTCTTAATGCTAACCTTAACGTTGATGATACTGGTAATACATTTGCTGGTACTATTCAAGGTAAGTACAAGGTATACATCGATCCTTATTCTGCTAACTTAGCAGCTAACAACGGTGGTCTTGCCCAAGGTACTAACCAGTACTACGTTGTTGGTTATAAGGGTTCATCTCCTTATGATGCTGGTCTGTTCTACTGCCCTTACGTTCCACTACAGATGGTTCGTGCGGTTGGGGAAGATACCTTCCAACCAAAAATTGGCTTCAAGACAAGATATGGTATTGTTGCCAACCCATTCGCAGAAGGTCTAGATCAAGGTCTAGGAAGACTTAAGGTTAATGCAAACCGTTATTACAGACGTGTTGCTATCAAGAACCTCATGTAATATAAATATCTCGGTTCGAGATGGATCAAAGAGACTCCTTCGGGAGTCTCTTTTTTTGTCTAAATATTTAAAATGTAATTAATAATGGCAATTTCTAACGGATTAAAAAATCAAATAAAGAATAGAAATTTTCTAAGTCCAGTTGGGTTCAAGTTTATTTTAAATAGAGCTCCTAAAGTTGCTTTCTTTTCTAATCAATCAGTTATACCTGGATTGACTTTAGGTACTGCTGTGCAACCAACATACTTAAAAAATATAGATCTTCCTGGTGATAAAATTGAGTTTAATGATTTTGCATTAAGATTTTTAGTTGATGAAGATCTATCCAATTATATGGAAATTCAAAATTGGATACGTGGGATGGGATTTCCAGAAAGTTTGGAGGAGATTTATAAGTTTCAAAATTCTAATCCTAACATGGATCCTAATGATAAAAGTATAGATCTATTATCAGATGGAACATTAAACGTTTTAACTAGTACTCAGAATACAAATTTTAAAGTTAAATTTGAAGGTTTATTTCCAGTTTCTATTTCAGATTTAACTTTTGATGCAACTGATACTGACATAGATTACTTGACAGCAGAGGTCACATTCAAGTATACTATCTACAAGATAGTAGATTTAAATGGCGATCCCTTATGAGTATTGATCTTGAAAAACTTCAAGAGATGTGGGAAAAAGATGCAAAGATCGATAGAGATAATCTACATGAAGAGTCATTAAGTATTCCCTCTCTACATGCAAAATATTTTGAATTATATAATACAATATTTTTATTAAGAAAGAAAGCAGAGCAGCAAAGAAAGAATATCCGTCATGAAAGGTATGAATACTTTAGTGGGAAAGCAGATCCAGATGTTTATATTGAAAATCCTTTCCCAAAGAAAATAAGAGATAAGGATACGATGCAGAAATATATGGATGCAGATGATAAACTTTCCAATTCAAATTTAAAAATTGATTATTATGATACGATGCTGGTATACTTAGAAAGCATACTCAAGGTAATACAAAACAGAACATTTCAGATAAAGAATGCAATAGAGTTTATGAGATTTAATTCTGGATTGGGATAGGGAGCTTGACATAACTTCATAAATACGCATAGACGCATGAGTCTATGTGATTGATACGAGTGCTAACGTCGTTATTTCTAAATCAAACGAAGTATTTTTAAAAATTGATTCAGAACCTCATATTGAATATGAGTTGAGAGACCACTTTACCTTCGAGGTAGAGGGTGCAAA
>VTLG01004956.1_pt1 | contig 11571 bp, 22 predicted proteins | sample 4694571 | NCBI WGS metagenome assembly VTLG01 (sample SAMN12604809, study PRJNA352737) | marine metagenome | biome: ENVO:00000447; feature: ENVO:00000209|ENVO:00000569|ENVO:01000036; material: ENVO:00002151; isolation source: viral sequences binned using virsorter ... | reverse complement strand
GCTCATATGAAAACCTACCCAATGAGTTTAGTATATAAAGAAAACTTAAACTCCGTATATTAACCTTTAAGGTTTAAAAGTTGGTTTGCCTATTGCAGTCCTTAATTTGAAACCATCAGTTCTTCCTTTTGTCCCATCTGGTTTGTTATATGTTTGAGAATAACGGCCAGGATTGTGCCACAACTCTGCACACCACGCACGTTCATCACGTATTCGCCGACGTTTTCCTGCAAATTCGTCGTAAGTGCCTGAAATTTTACGTGCATTTAATCGACAATTATCAAACCACGTTCCAGGAGGTGTTGACCCTCGGTCTCTTGATTCTGGTTTGTCTTTGTCGTTTTCAGGTTTTTTTTTGATAAATGTTCCAAACTTTATCATACGCATTATGTCATCTAAGTAATTATTTGACTTCTGTAAGCGTTCTGTCTTTATTACGCACGGACATTCTGCTTTATCTAACGACTTTACTTTAGTTTCTAAACTCTTACTCCAACTGTGACCTGCATCTCCACCCATCATTTTCCACATTATCAAACCTTTACTAGGTCTTTTCTTATTATCGAAGTTTTTACCTTGCGGGTCTACCTTCTCATGTCGACGATAATACTTATGAATGGCCATTGCCATTTTGTAAGACACATATTTTTTATTAATTAAATGATTGTTAATGGCTTTAGTAACCTTACCTCCACCGTATCCGTGTTTCTTACGAAGTTCTCTACCTGTAATTGCTTCGTTTTTTACTCCTTTTGGAATTTTGTATTTTTCTATCTTTGTAAGTATGTCATTTAACGTATCTGATTTGCCAAATCTTCTGGCTTGTATGGCCCTTTCCTGCCTTATAGCTCCTTCCTTGGTATCATGGCAGCCCAGAAGCTTTCGGTTCTTTTTAGCGTATAAACAATATTGTCCGTTTTTTCGCTCTATTATCTTTTCAACCATTGCTTCTACTTCATCTAATGTTATTTGAACACTTTTAGATTTAGCCATTGCAACCTCTGTAACTTTGGCTTCAGGGTTGGCTGGATTATCACCAACCCAAGAAATAGACCAAAGAGAAAGTTCATTGATACGATTGTGGCAGTCGTTTTCTGAATGACATACTTTCTCTTGGTCTGTGGCTTCGCCTCGAATACTACTTGCACCCGACGGTCCGTAATCTCCTATCTCTTTCCAGACTTTGTCGTGCATTTTGATTTTATTGTGAATTCCTACTCTAATTTTAACCTTACCGTTTTTAATTTTGTAAGCTAATGGCAAACCAATCGGCATCTCTTCGTGACGATATGAATATACGCCGTAACGCATGTAAAAATCCATGGCCTCTTTGATAGTCTCAGTAGGTATCATATCGTTCTGTTTGTCGACGATAGGAGAAGAAATATAAGTCTCCATTACTCTATCATTATACCACTCTGGTCGGTAGATTTTCCAACCAGTGTCATTTTCGTCTGCCACAACCCAAATTATAGCATGTTATATTTAAAGGAAATCAAAACTCCGTATATTTTAGACCGTAAAGGTTTATATGCACCCGCCTTTAGGTAGTTATGGCAAAGAGTCATACACACACAGAACTAGTAGGCAAGTTCGTCTACTATCGCAAGCCTAATTACGCTTGGCAATTTGGAAAAGTCAAGTCAGTAGTAATGTATATGCGTGGGCCTAAAAAGGGTCAAATGAACTACGCACGAATAGCAACTAGAGAAACTATCTACAACAAAGATGGTTCAATGCGAATTGGTAAAAATGGTTTTGTTGCAACCAGATGGACTGGACCGTGTCGAAGGACTGATACTATCTATCAAGTACTTAGAGGAAAGAATACATGGATACCAATAGACAGGTGGTTGAAGTGATTCGCAATAAGAAAGGACAAAGGAGTAGACGTGCCAGTGGTTCATCATATTGTGGGCCAACTGCATTGACTGTTCTTACTGGTAAGCGATATGACATTGTAGAAAAGGACTTACTAAAAGAAGTAAACAAGAATTTAGAAGGTAGAGGAAGATGGCGTTTGAATTGGTGGACTGGTGAAAGAGAGAAGTTTATTCCTGCAAAGAAGGAAACCCAAATCAAAGGAATGTCTAATGGTCAGATGCGTAGAGCATTGAAACGATATGGTTACAAAATGTATCGCTCTGATAATCATGGAGCTAATCAAACCTTTAGACAATGGGTTAGAGCAACACATGGTAAACGTGGTAAGACATGGTATCTTGTTGTTGCAGGTAATCATTACATGGTAGTAAAAGGAAACAAAGTATGGGACACCTATACACCTGACAAAGGAATGCCTGTTACAAAAATACCATGGAAGAAAAGAGCAAGAATGCAAGAACTGTTTGTAATAGAAAAAATAAGCCGTAACAAAAACAAAGGAGGTGAAAACTAATGGGTCGGATTATTAAAATTCGTAAGTCTGCAAGAGGGCAACGCTGGTGCGATGCTAAAGCAGCTCGTGGCGAATTGTGCGATTGTATGTGGTGTGTGCATGACCGCATGAAAGCGAACGAAGGCATTCGTCAAGTGTTTGGCGATTACTAATCGCTAACGCTTGACTATCTTACCGTTAGATTGGCGAGACAATTCCTCGCCTATCTTTCGGGCAAAGGTAACTCTGTTCTTTTGTAACGACTTAGCCATAAATCTTTGTGGCTGAGTCCCTTTTTTATAAATTGCAAACCGTAAATCCTCATGTGTTTTAAATTTCTTACCTTTTAATTTCCTCCATTGCTCCATATTACCTGCGTTCTTTGAATAATTACTTGCATATTTATCGGCTAATGCTGGAGGCCAATATTTCTTTGCTCCTGTTTTTTGTCCTTTTTTATTTCTCTTTGCTGGCCCAGTTCCAAATTCTACGTAACCTGCATAGTCTACTTTAGTATAGATTTCTTTTCGCATTGGTTTGTCCCTTACCATTACACTACCAAACAAAGTAGAATTAACTCCAACACTATCTGCTAAATTTTCATTAGCATCATTAGCCATTTTATCTGCCGTATCTATCATTGCAACATTAAGTGCTTTTTCAATATCTACTCCTAACTCCTCAAATATTTTTTTAGCGCCATCGTCAATGCGCATTTTAATTCGAAGACCTGCTGATGCCATTATCTGTAACCTAATACCGTATCTACATCGTCATCGCCATACTTCTTTTTCCACTTCTTGTCTATATATTTCTGTGCTTTCTCGTAGTAATCCATACGTTGCTTTTTTTGTGCATGAAGCATCGTTTGCCTGTCTGCATTCTTCCATGCCCTTTCTGTCTCACACTCTTCACAAAATCCGTTAGCCGCTATATGGACTGTCATTGCTCCTCTTAAACACTTTTTACATTGTCTGCTCATACTACCCTCGCTAATACTGTTCTTTGATTTGGGTGCAACAAAGATGTACCTAATAGTTTTAGATTATATCTTGCTGCTATTTTTTTTTGTAATAAAATTAAATCATTCATGTATAAACCATCTGATGGAATGCTGCGTGCTAAATCTTTATGCGCTTCACATGTTCTTGTGTCTTGACCAACAATTAATCTATACTTGTATTGCCTACCTGATAATTCTTCACCTTTTGCATAACCTCTTAGTCTGCCTTCATTGTAAATTGCATTGATTTCAGTCCTTGCTATCCTAACTAGCTTAAAAGTCGACGCATTGGCCACTTGCCGCATCGTATCTACTATCATAGGTACGCTGCTACCCGAAGCAACTCCAGCCGTAATAGCGGCCCTTAAACCGTCAGTTAATCCAGATGCAAATGTTTGATAGTTCTTTGCAAGTATTCCTCCTCCTTTCATAGTCCTTAGAAAGTCATCATCCGTTGCATCAAAAGTTGGTTCTGCTTTTGTAAGGCCTGGTTCTGTAAATGCTGCCCTAACTCCATGCCGATATGCGTCATCTATGTCGTCTTCTAACGCCTGTTTCATTCTAGTAGCTATCATAATAGACATGTCGTTTACAGATTCTTGTAAATCGTTAACAGATTTTGCTTGTTTTAATTCTCTGAACTCTCTGGCAACAACTCTGCGTAACTCTGTGGCTGCCGCTTCCATGTATCCTGCTGTTCTTTTGGCTCCTCGGCCTCCTGCGACCCCTGAGAACTGTTTCGAAAATCCTGACGCACCACCTCTGGCTGTTGAGGGAGAACTAAATTTCCTTCATCATCCAAATCCATCTCCACTCCTACGTTCTGCATCTGGGTCAATATCTGAGCCTTCAAGTTCATGTTGTTCAAATATTTTGTTTCATCTCTTTCGTTTATATCGTTAAATCTAATCTTCCATGTGTCAATTTCCATAAGTTTCAACAATGGTTTTAGGAATCCCATTTCCAAACATTGCTGGGTTTCTCTAATTGTTCTATCAAATATTGTAATCTGTTCACCTTCAGAATTCAATCCACCCACTCCTTGCATCTGTCCTACCACTAATGGCATGACTCCATACGACGCATTAATGTCATTATTTATCCTATCCATGTAAGGTAACATCATCAATTCGTCCATATTAGGCATGACAGGAACGAATTTCGCCGTGTTTCCGCCATCTCTGCTACTTAGAATAGGGACAAAGTTAGGATTTCGACGAGTTTCCTCTGCAATGTATTCCCCTAACCGATTCAAACTTTCTTCATCGTGGCCTGGAACATCTAAGAATCCTTTTGGCGGCCTTTCCAATCTATAAATCTTGTTTTGGAAATTTTCAATAGCTAAAGCAGTTTCGATTTTCTTGGAAAGACCTATAATTGGCGACTGCCCATACAACCGAGCATTCGCACTGTATTTGTTAAAATGTATAATCTCATCACGTGCAAACGGTATCTTATCATCCTCACTCTCATAATAATAAGCCATATACTCTAATTCTACACCCGTCTCTGGATTAACTGTGCCTTCCATAAACTCCCTAGTTACTGGGTCAAACTTCTCTTCCTCTACAAATCTACCAAACTCATCTACATGAAACCGCATGTGCTTTGCATCCTCTACCCATAACTCCTTGACAATCTTACCAGATACACTGCCATCCTCACTTGCCATACGGTCATATACGATACTTACCCAACAGTCATCAAACACTTCTAACTGTCTTATCATTGCCTTGAAAAATTCAGAACCATTAATGTCAGCGCTACCGTTAGTTGGATTCCTAAGTAACGCCTCTAGCATTTTCCTCTGCCCTACATCGCCATTGCCAATAGCTTGGTATTCCCACCCTTTAGCTACTGATTGGGAAGCTATGCGTGTGATTACCGTCCGAAGATGAGAATACCTGTCCGCTAATTGTTCTAAATAAAATTGGTCTACCTGTGGCAATATAGATTGACGATATGCCGTATCTGTAGACACTCCTGAATAAACTGGCGTCCTTGCATCCTTAGAAACCTCTGCTGTAGCATCCTCCAGAAATGCATCTATGCCAGTTGCCTTTCTAACAGGCTTGCTTCGCCATCGGTCAAATAACCCCATTATAATCTCTTTTTAGTCTTCGGTTCTTCGATATATCTATTCATTATAGATTCTACTAATCGACCTACAGACACTCCCTGTTTCTTTGCTACAGTTTGCATCTTGACTTTAGTCTCTTTTCGAATTCCATAAAGCTCAAACCTCGCCATATGGAAAAGCAACAAATAAGGGTAGCATATAAATTTACGGGATTATATTTACCTGTGGCATTGAATATACCCCCATTTACAGCGTTATTAGAGAGTTAAGTGATGTTTTGTATATAAAAGAAAATCACAAAAGTGTCATTACATGAAATCCCAACGGACGTAATGTAACCTTCTTTTCTCCATTTCTTGTATCGCTAATTCGCACATCCAAAGCGACATAACGCTATCTGGAGTATGTCCTTCTAGTCTTCCGTTCTTTCCGTAAACAAGCCGACTTAACCCATCTACTAACTTTCTCATCCCTGGCTTTGAGTTTTCTTTTGATGCCTTATCCCACGGAATTATGTACTTTCCTTGTTCCATTCTTACTGCAATCCCTGGAATTCCTGTATCTACTTTGTGCTTTTCCCTACCAGTATTGTGTCCTTCTACTGGAACTCCTTCCAACTGCTGAGCTGCATGTACTACCAATCTCTGATAACCATTAGACTCTACTATAATTTTAAATGGTTTGAATCTTTCACTTAATTGTCGTAATGTAAGTAACTGTGCATCTAACCATGCATTGCCTTGAGCCTGTATCTTACCTGTCCAGTTGTAAAGCAACTGACGCATCCCTGTATCTCGATTATACGCAACTACTGTGTAACTTGTCTCATCATTCATTGTATCCATACCTACAGCAAGGTCAACTCCCATGATTGTTTCCCAACCTTCTGGCGCTAAACCCATACTTGCCCCTTTGTCTAAGCAATTGTTCAATACTTCGTAAGGTATAACTGCACTCTCTGGGTCCAATGGATTTAACATATACTCAGACTCGAAAGCTCTGCTTCCCATTGTGTATTTTTCTTCTTCTAACCTTTCTAACGTCCAATACTCTGGCCACCTCGGAGTCTCATCATCTAAAAGCGCAGGATGTCGCACCACATTCCACTGCGGACTCTCTGTTACCCAATCTGTCGCATCGTTAATTCTCTTCTGAGTTCCTACTAATAAGATTCTTTCATCAGGAAGTCTCATTGGCATTACAACTCTTTTTATGTAATGTATTACATTCTCGTCTGATAAAGACGGAAACTCCTGAAGTACATCGTCCAAAATAATCATATGAACGTGTGGACCCTCAAGTGCTTTACCAATACTTGCTGCATGAACCCTACTTCCATTGTTAAAATACTTAGCACCTTTACGCCAAGCTCCAACCTCATCGCTACTCTTTTTCTTCATCATTCCTTGAAGCCTCCAAGACCTGCGACACAATTCCTCAAACTGTTCTAACTTGTCCCATGCCTGTTCTAATGTTGCTGAAATATATAATGCTCTAAAGTTTTGATTTGTAAGCATGTGATATGCTAAATTAGACAAAGCCCAACTCGTTTTCAAATGTCCTCTAGCACATATTATGGCTGTATGAGTGCCTTTATTGAACGTTTTCTCCCATTCTGAGTGCATTTCCCCTAGAGGTACGAACGTACCAGGCTCTTGTTCCATGTAATTTTCTAATGTTTCATTGATAAACTCACCTAACGTCTGTGGAGTCTCTTGCATCATATTGTATGCAAAGTTTATCGCAGCACTTTTTGATTTGTGGTCTAATTCAAAATCTTCCATATTTCTTTTCAACCATTTCACGGTCAATATTTACTACTATCTCTTTAACATCATAATCATTATACAATACTTCATCTCCTGCCTTATACAAGTCATCCGTCTCGTAAATTACCTTGCCATCCTTAACTATACGAATCATTATTCACCTGCACACCAAATACAAAACCCCATTTTATCTAAATAGCCATAACTCTGACTTAATGGTTTAAATGTTTTATTACATTTTTTACATTTTAAATCTACTAATCCATAATGCCATTTGCCATAACCTTCTTGGGCCATCATAACTCCCTCAACCAACGCTGACCATCAAAAGAATAGATATCAAACTCGTCTTTATACTCAAAACGTGGAATCATATAGCATTTTGCTACCTTTTCATCGCTGTCATAGTGAGTTTCCCCCACTGTTTTGCTCGGAAACTTCTCTCGTAACAATAATTCCTGCAATTTCTGGGTTTCTATAAGCCAAATTTGCTTATCTGACACGTTTACTAAGTAATAAACAAAGTATTTTGCCTTCGTAACGCCAATACCACTGGATTTTCCACGACATTTATACTCTATTGCCATGTTTCCTGACCCTCCTTTGCCCCAATCCTTCTCCCAAAGGTCAGTCTTTACCTCATACGTTACTAAATTAATATCTTCATCCTCAAAAAGAAGGTCATACGCACTCGTATCGTTATCCTTAATGTATCTTTGTCCTAATGTCGATTCGACAAAGAACCTAATAACCTGTTCACCCTTCTTTCCATCCTTCAAATCGTCGCCAAAGTTGTAATTCATAGCAATAAATCCTCTGAAAACTTCTGATTCGCATTGACAACCCTAATCTCAAGCGGATAATGACGACCTTTTCGCAAAATACTGTCGTTATTCTCCGTATTTACCACCTCATAGATGATTCCTGCATCCGCATCTATCACATCTGCCCTCAATCCAGTGTCATCAAAGATAGCTTCCGTGTAAAACTCGTGTCCCCACTCCTTTAACTTCCTGCAAATCGCAAATTTCATGTCAATATGGGCCTTAGTCTCGTTATTACTCCACCGAAACGCATTTCTGTTTCGATTACTCGTCCGTAATAACCTTGAAACATTGTTCCGCTGTACTTGATTACTCATCTATCTGCCTCCGACAAGCCTTACAATTCACCTCATGGTCCTTGTCACTCGCCATTATATTCATACTCCCCTTCACCGTATCTGCATAACGCCCACACAATGTCCACTGTGTGTCCCCCATATACTTGTGTATTATTCTACCCACGACTACCCACCATGTCACCCATTATAGGCGTGTAAATCATATCCATCTTGCACTTGTAACAATCCTTCATCGGACGGCCCTCCTTCTTCTTACTGTAAATAAAATGCTCCGCACCAATGTGCCTGTGTTCCTCCTCCCATCGCTCTCCACACTGGTAACAAGCAAACCGCCACTTCACTTGCTCCACTCCCTAAACTTCTTCTCCCAGCCCTCTCTAAACTCAGACACCGCAGGTGTCGGCAAAAATACACCGTCATCATGCTGGATTCTCCTGCGCATCCGACTCACTGTCCCCTTATCTGGAGCATACTTCAAAAGCAAATATAAGTCACTCAAAAACCGCTCCTCATTATCACTACGTCGCTCTTTAGGTATCGCCCGATAATAATCTCGCAATATCATAAAAAACAACTCCACATCACTGTCCCTCGTATGAGGATAGTCCCGAAGATAACTTATTACCATCTTCTTTGTCGTATCTAAATCACTAAACCACTCTTTCATCTCTGTTCCTCTCTTATTAATTCTCTCAACTCTAACGCATGCAAACAACGCTTGCAACTGACAAACTTCGTCCCCCGACGCTCCATCGCATCATACTCAGATGGCGTACACTCATATCCACACATCGTCAATCCATATTCCCTACTTGGTGCGTGTCTTTTGTGCATCTCTGTCCTCCTGCCATGATACGCCTAACCAAAACCCTGCTATAAATATAAATAACAAAAACAAACTAATCACCAACGCCGTGCCAAAATCATTCATGGCACACTACACACTCCCCGTCGTTCTTCTCAACTGTCCTGGTATCTATCGCTATACCACATACCTTGCATCGCCAATAATCAATCATAATCTGGACCCCTCTGCTCCAACATGTCCTTTACCATCTCCTTCATCAATAACGTAAATATATTCAAACCAGTCTCAAAAGCCTCCAACTCCTTGTCCTTATACTCCATCACATTCTCATTGCGTATCTTAATCGCATGCTGAATCAAATCATCCAACTGAACCACCCACATGTCTAAACTATTCGCCATCGTCCACCTGCCCCATACACCACTTCTTCAAATCATCCAACGCACCATAATATCCAGTCAAAAATGCCTTCATATCCGAATCACTCATAGGAGACCACTTCTGCAAATCATGCACGTCATCCTCCAAGCCAGACATCTTACGCTTCGCAAAATTCCGCACATCTACTAACCTTAACTCCTTCTCCAAATGTGCCTGAGTCCATACATGACCCTTATTCCAAACCTTGTCACTCATAAACCCTCCTCCAATCTACTAACATACGCCATCAAAAATTTCTGCCTCACATTCATAGGCATCTCACTCTCATCCAATGCATACTCTATACACTTGCTAATATGCTCAACAACTCCCTCTCTATCTGCATTCAACGCCTGTAACTTACTCTGCATCTCTGTCAACTTTGCAAACTCGTGGCCCCTTATGTCAGTCCCCTCCTTAGTTCGCATCCTATCCAAATACTCCTGGCGAACCTCCTCTATCTCTCCCAACTGCTTGCCAATGTAATCCTTGACTCTGTGCTTAGTCTCCTGAATAATCTCATACTGCACCTCGCCCTTTATCTCATCCCAACCATTCTTCTTAGCCCAACTACTTATCGTGTTCTTATCTATCTTCTCAACCTCATCAAAACGCAATATCAACTCCTCCGCTATCTGGCGCAAATCTATACCCTGTAAATACAACTCCATCGCCGCATTCTTCACCGCCATCCCATATTGCTTCTTCTTCTTAGGTGCCTTCTCCACAACTGCATCAGCCATGCTCATGCCCTTCATCTGCTGCAACAATTTCTTGCGCTTCTCACTCGTCATCAAGCACTCCCTTCTTCAACTGCGCATAAGCCCACAACGCATCCCATAACTGCTCCTGCATCGTAGTCCCTTCCTTCTTCGCAATCTCACGTATCGTACTCAAAGTCTCTATCCTATCCTCATGCCTTCCAACACTCAACAAGTGCGTCTCTGGCTTTGGCTTACCTTTCGCATATCCTACCATGAGGTTCCTATAAGCCTACCGCATATAAACCTATCCCAAAAAAAAAATAAGCGACTCACGTTTCAAAATATTGGAAAATTTATAGATTACCTACCTTAGGAATTTGGGGGCTACCCTTTGACATGGAAGCACGGCCTCTCCCTCACCCGAGAAGAAGCCAAGACGATGCATCCACGTGGTGAGTTCTAAACTATATTTTTGTGCTTGATTTCGGATTTAGGTTTATAGTAAAAGAGATTAAGATTTAATTTCTTTTTTAGATGCTGTTAAATGGATTCTTTGAGGCTCTAAATTGGTTTAGTATCTCTTACTATTCTAAGTGTTATTTCTATTGTTATTATTGTTTATTTTGTAAGTTTTCGATTATTGGACTTTTGGATATATTGCTTATCGTCGATGAGGTTAATATAAGGTATTCTATTTGTCGACGATAGGGGCAGAAAGATAGTAAACAACCTCGCGTTGTATACTAAAACGTGCAAAAAGTGAGATAGCTATTTTTGAGCAGAGGCTTAACCTATCGAGGATAAAACGCCTTTCTTTTATATACTCAAGTTGGGTTTATATATAAATGATTTTAGCCTAAAATCCTTGATTTAGAACCGCTTATATAAGGGGCAAAATACCCATATTGCCGAATCAAGGCCAACAAAACCCTAAAAATTCCTAAATGGGATTATATAAGGTCCAAGCACAAACCTTCTTTTTTTGGGTGTTGGTTCCACCTAAAAAATGTATAGCGGGATTTTTAGTATATAAACCACACGGTTTATGATTTTGTCATTTTCTTTTAAATAGAGCTTCTTTTTTTCTCGACGATAAAGGTTCCTATAGTATAATTTATTGATTTTTGACTTACTATATAGTGAGCAGAAAAAAACTGCTCGGGAAATATACAAACATGACACAAATAAAAGAAATAGAAAAGCAAGTAGAGGCGCTACCCTGTGAAGTAGTAAACAACTTAGTTTATTTGGCAGTTTATGAAACGAGCCAAGATAACGAGAAATGGG
>VTLG01010195.1_pt1 | contig 11572 bp, 16 predicted proteins | sample 4694571 | NCBI WGS metagenome assembly VTLG01 (sample SAMN12604809, study PRJNA352737) | marine metagenome | biome: ENVO:00000447; feature: ENVO:00000209|ENVO:00000569|ENVO:01000036; material: ENVO:00002151; isolation source: viral sequences binned using virsorter ... | reverse complement strand
CATACCGTACATGATGCCCAGGTTAACTGTCTTCGCCTCTTTTCGTTTGATGCCTGCAAGGTCTGCAACCATCTGATGCAGATCAACATCACCCTTTTGATACTCTTCTACGATTGTATCAACGACCGGGTGCCGCATATCGCTAGGCATACTGGCTGCAAAGTGAACCAATAGCCTCGGCTCTTGGCTCGAATAGTCAAACGATCCCCACTTCTGCCCTTCTTCTGGCACAAACAACCCACGGATCATAGCCTTGATGTCAGGATCTCTTGCCGGAATCTGCTGAAGGTTTGGGTTAGAAGACGAGAACCGCCCTGTTACCGTGCCTCCATCATCGGATCGAAGCTGATGAAATTCAGTATGTATCCTACCGTCCTTCTCGTGCCTGAGTATGGAGTCGATAAACGTACTGTCAGCTTTGTCAAACTCTCTCAGTTTTACGATCATTTGGCACACTTCGTGTGGGTGCATGTTTAAATATTGTTTGGTGAAGGAAGGAGCACCCGCTTCTGTCGTCGGGTACTCCAAATTTAGGGCTTCAAAGACTTTGAGTACAGACGCTCCTGCCCATGGTTCTATCTCCACGCCTGTCTTTCGCTTGATTTCTGCTTTCAGTTCTTTGACCTTGGCTTTTAGTCCCTGACGAACTATGTCAGCCTTGTCCAGGTCAACACGAACCCCCCTTGCCCTCATGTCTAGCATAAGCGGAATCAAACTTGTTTCAAGATCAAAAATGTGTGTCAGGTCTTGAGATGTAATCTCTGTCTTCAGTCTCTCCCACAACTTCAACGTCATGACGGCATCTTGTTCTGCGTATGCCCCGACGTACTTTGGTGGCAGTTTCCACATGTCAGCCTTGGGATCAATACCCCAATCTTTTGCCGCAGCGCGAAGCATCCGCTCGTCCTTGCGCATGTCAATGTAATCACGCCCCAGATTGTTTAGGCTGTAAGACCACCTGTTCTCGTCCACCAGTGGCGAAGCGATCATTGTGTCGATTATCTTACCTTGAACCTCTACCCCCTCTGCACGGAGCCATCCTGCGTCGTATGTGGCATTGTGCATGATCTTGTCGATGTTTGGTGTCGCCATTTGCTTCTTGAACCATTTCATCGTCATCTTGGGATCGAGGTTATGTCCATTCTGGTGCCGGATAGGAAAGTAACCCTTGTACTCACCTGCTGCTATGGCAATGCCAACGATGTTTCCATCATCCCGTGCCCAACCAGGGCCTAGCTTTTGTATGTTTGGATCTCTTGTTTCCAAGTCTACAGCCACGGTTTTGTATTGTGTCAGGTCTGGAAACTCTGATGGGATGTTCCAGTCTGGATCTAGGGATTCCCCCAGTTCCAATCTAGCCACAAGATCCACCGTCTTTTTATCTTTACGATCTCTCGCCATTTTATTTCTCCCGATCAGAGAACTCTGCACCGAGTGCACTGTATCCGCACTTGTCGATCCAACTGTCTTCATTCGTTAGTTCGTTAAGGAGACGAGCGGTCTTTACCCAGTCCATCATCAAAGCCACATGCTGTGGTGTGATGTAACCATCTGACTCTTTTATTATTACGTTCCAACCAACTGCTATGCGGCTGAAGTTATCGTATGCGTCTCCGTAATCCTTGGCTCTTTGACCGTTTACATACTCTGCTGCTTTCTCAAGAACTTTATCTCTTTTCATAATTTGTATTTATACCTGTGATCTGTGTCCACTAGGAACAGCCTGTTTTTGGTTCTCGTCAGGCCAACGTACATGGCCCGATGCTCGTCGTCAGGATGCTTGCTGTTCACACAGGCTTGTGTTGAACCCAAGAAAACAGCGCAGTTATCATCCTCGCCGCCCTTCATCCCATGGAATGTGGACAGCTTTATGCGAGGTGGAGAACTGATGTCCTCTCCTCTACGCTCAATGGCTCGAATGTACCTCATATCATCCTTACCAAATCTAGCGATCTCTAACGGATCTTTGTTTATGTCGGCAATCATGCCAAACTCAGACACCAACTCATCGTATGTCAAAAAAGATTCTGGGTTAGCTGCATCCAGTAGCTTTGCAGATCCACGCTTTACAACGGCATGGTCTCCTTGCTTCGGTACGAAGTCATACAGTGCCACTATGGATGTTAGGTCTACACCTTCATTCCTTTGCAGTCTACGCCACGTAGCAGCCGCCATGGCTGCGTCTTGGTTTATGCTACTGGTTCCCTTGATCGAAAACAAATACCCCTCCTGTCGTAGCGCATCTCCCCAACTACGCACGAAAGAGTTTGTCCTTGCCATCAAAGTCCAAGAACCTTCTGTCAAATCCATCTCATGGGTGTTCATTGCCCAGTCTATCCGACCCTCGTTGTCGGTTGGAAAGAACTCTTTTTCCCTTCGGCCATCCTGTATCCTCTTAACAACCTTTTGTGACAATTCATGAACCGACTTGGGCATACGATAGCTTTGTGTAAGAACTCGATACCTTGTAGATACACCGAGAAAACGCTTCACATCCACACCCGTCCAACGGTGGATGGCTTGGTCGTCGTCTCCTGCAATCAATACTCGGTTTGCTTTCTCAGCTATCTTAGAAACCATTGACCATTGCAGCGGCGTCAGATCCTGTGCCTCGTCCACGATAAGAAGATCTAGTGAGGGCGGCTCACCCATCTCCACGTACTTCTCTATTTGATCCGCGAAGTCAAACTTCATCGTGTTATCTTTATACGCCTTTACTTGCTCCGCGACCTTTCTGAACTGGTCAAAGTTCAAAGCATGATTGGCAACGTCGTTGAACTCCTGTGCAATTGAGATCATCCTGTACCGTGCTCTGTTCTCCATCTGAAGGTAGATGTCTCCAGTATCAATGGCACCAGGCATAAGCATTCCGTCGTCAGGGTTTACTGCCCTTGTTCCTCGGAACCTCAACCCAAGACTTCTACCCAAAGCATCCCAGTCCTCTGTAGCCATCATGTCTGTGTTTGACAGCCCAAGCCCATTGAATGCCCACGAGTGCAGCGTCCTGAACCATGGCATCTGTTTGCGCTCTAAGTTAAACTTAGAAGATGCTCTGGACACAGCTTCCTGTATAGCCTTGCGTGTGAATGAGACATATCCAATCCGATCTGGTGGTGTTCCAGAAGACAGTTCGCTCTCTACCTCTTCCATGAGAGTGTATGTCTTTCCGCAACCAGGCGGCCCGAATATAATCTCAGAGTGCGGTATCATCCCTGCACCCCTCGTGGTCGGGTCTCAAGCCATTCTTGGACTTCTTCTTCTCTCCATCGAGTGGCACTACGTTTGCCATCGTCTTGCCCAAGAACCACAGGCTCTGGGAACTCTCCATCATTGACCCACTTGTAAATGGTGGAACGCGAGATGTTTAGCCATTCCGACACCTCGCCTATTCGTAATAATTTAGAACGGGATTTCATCAGTTTTCTCCTCGGCAGTAATTTCTACAGACATGTCTTCAAATTCAGGAACCCACCAAACACGGATGGATGTTCTTCTACCATCGTCTCGTCTAATGTTCTTAGTTCCATGACACTCATTGTTATGGTTCAGTTGTTTCAATTGATCTTGCACCTGTGCCCTGGTGTATTGAGTAAACCCTCTGTTCTTGAGGTACTCCATCAAAGCCTCGATACGGAACATAGTTGTCCCTCTCTCAGTCCATGGCTTGCCCATCTCTATCTCTTCGGGAGCCATGGCTCTTATGCGACTGGTACAATAGTCGCGTAAATGATTTTTAAATTGTCCGGCGTAGGTAAGTTCTTCGCTTACAGATAACTTCGTCGCTGTTTGCATCATTGAGTTTATCAGCTTCTGCCAATCCCCAGGCTTGGGAACTGGTGGCATGATGTCTAGTTGTTCCATGCAAGCTTTCTGAAACAAGGATGGATGTTGCAGCTGATCCGTAGACAAGACCAGTCTTCCGCCATCGACAGTTAAGAAATACAAACGTGGTTCTGATTGCATGATAGTAAGTGCATCGACCTTTGGGGTGTCCGCACCGTCGTTACCGATGCCGTACTTCCTAGTCTTACATATCTCTTTGTTGCAGTGATCTTTCAAAGGACAGATGTCACACTGGTAAAAGTAATCTTTTTTCTCCAAAGATTTCTGTAGCTGCATGACCTCGGATGCAGGAAGAGGAGGCTGACAAAGCAATCGGTTATACTCTTCGTGGTGCTTCTTCCAATCATCCGTCCACTTCTTTCTACAATACACACCCACCGCAAACAGAAAGATGTTCCTGTTTTCTGTGACCTTGCCCAGACTTGAAAGCAACTCCAAGCAGTAAGCACCATCCCCAAAATGTTTTCGGTCTCCTGCAAAAGACATCTCGTTTAATTCTGCCATCGAGACTTTTGTCTTTTCAACGCTTGTTAGAAACGTATCAAGATCCATGGCTTCGCACTTTTTGTCAAAACAATATCGCATTGTTTCTTCTGCGTTGAAGTACGGTAAGTTTATAAAGTTGCCTAGGTCTCCTCTGTCCTCAATGATCGTGTCTTGCTTTGGGAAGACCTCACAACCAGAGAACCCGATGGCAGAAGCCATCTCGGATAATATCTCACGGACGAGAGCAGCAGGCTCCCAGTCCTTTAAAAATAAAAACAAATGAGCACCACCGGATTTGGATCGACAGTGGTGTAGTGGAAGTTTTAGTTGATGTATTTTTTTATTAAGAGCCTTATGATCCAGATCATATACGTCTATATCCAATGCTCCAAACTTACAAATGTCTCCAGACTTGATCGGTATCGCCCCGATCCCCTGTGTCCCATCAATGTGTCCCTGTACTATATCATCTGTCAACGATCCTCGGATCACGAAACTCTTTGCATCCGCTTTACCGTTTCGACCTATCCGACCCACAGTGGTTTGACCGTGGCCTTTCTGTGAACCCTCGAACACAGACATCAGTCTCTTCGCTGTTGACATATTCTGCTCCTGTTGAGGTTGGATGGGGGCACAGGGAAAAAAGGAGAATAAAACCCCGTGCCCCCAAAACTGCTACTTAGAATGGGATTTCGTTATCCCCATCTAAAGAACCATCACCACTTGGTTCTTTTGCAGCTTTAACCTCACCCGCCATGATCGACTCACGAAACGCTTTAGCTTCCATCAATAGATCACGCGAACTTACCAAGCCCTCTTTAGCCACTTGGTAGTTGCCCCACGTACCTTGGTCATTTGACTCTTCAGTAGTAGAGATCCTCCACACCGTAGCATAGACAGCAGGTGTTACCATCTGTCCAGACTTCGGGTGTTTTACTTTCTGCATTGCAATCTGAGTTTTCCAACGTCGGCTCACCTTCAACTGGCTTGACTTCATGTCAATGACCGCAGGTTGAAACGAACCGTCTTCCTCAACAACAAGACAATAATGTTGATCAGAACGAACAAGTTCGTGACCGTTAGGTAAAATCTCTCTTGCACCTTCCCGAGTTGTCTTTGTGAGATCAGGATCGTTGGCAGGGATCTCACCCTGAAAGCCACCGCCCTGTTCCCGTGGAACAAACTCCAGATACTTTGTGGTTTGGTAGCACGGAACCACTGTGATCCCGATATCTCCATCCCAGTACTGGCTTGTGACTGTGTTAAACACATCACCTTGTGTTGCCCCCTCAATGTACTCAGGCTTTTTCTTACTCAACTGTGGTGACATTGCTTGAAGGATGCGAACAAACGGTATTTGCATTTCGGAACTGTCGAATGCGGCACCGTCTCCTGCTGTTTCAAAAATATCATCCATTACATCGGTGCTTACTTCCACACCTTTTGCTTTCGCTACTGCATTTGCCATTACACTTTCCTCCGTAGTTGTGCTGCGTTTGCAATAAATGCCCCGAACATATCGAGGTCGATTGGTTTACCATCTGTCACACGTTCTTTTACAAACGCTTTCAATGTGGATGGATGCACATGGGTCTTGGTCGATGGATCAAAACCCTTCTCTCGCAGAATACCCACAACGTCTCCTGCTAGATTATCTTCGCCTTTGCCAAATGAACAAGTGATATCGTTCTTAATGATATCATCAAGTCCGTTCTCACGTAGCCATGCGAAAGCTTCTTCCTTGCGATCCTGTGGAATAGAAGCAGAAACAATCATCTTACGCTCAACGGTCAAACCGTCAACGTCAATGCGTTCCATACCCATCTCATCCATAAGTGCCGGAATGTTTTCGGTAGAGAGCCTGTGCTTCTCTGCCTTTATAGTCTTCAAGTATTGTTCTGCATCTGCAATTTGATCTTCGACCTTGCGCAGCTTGCGAACCAGGTCACTGAGTTGTTTTGCACTTGCAAACTCAACATTGGCGAGAGCCTCGCCGTCATCAAAGTAGTCTTCGAATATATCAGTCATAAGTTTTTTTCCTCTTCAGGGTTGAAATTATAGATCATTTGATCCATGTATAATACAACATAGGGAGTTCTGTATGAATTGCAAGTATAAATTTAAAACAAATCCATATAAACATCAAAAGACTGCATTGGATCTTGGTGGACACAAGAAGTTTTTTGGTTACTTTATGGAGATGGGAACCGGTAAGTCTAAGGTTTTAATAGACAATATCGGGATGCTTTATCAGCAGAACAAAATAAATTTTGCATTGATCATTGCACCAAAAGGTGTGTACCGCAACTGGGTACAGAAAGAAATTCCAGAGCATATGTCTGATGATGTGCCTGTTCGAGTGATTCGGTGGGTGGCAAATGCCAACAAGACACAGACAAAAGAAATGCGATCAGTGAAAGATCCGTTTGACGGGATGACTATCTTTGTCATGAACGTCGAAGCGTTCTCCACGGTCAAAGGAAAACAAGCGGGGGAGTGGTTGGGTCGTGCGTTTGGTTCGAGGGGAATGATTGCCATTGACGAATCAACCACGATCAAAAACCCCAAGGCCAAACGCACTAAAAGTCTTACCAAAATTGCAGAAGCATTCAACTACAAAAGGTTGTTGACAGGGTCTCCGATAACAAAAAGTCCGCTTGATATCTATTCCCAGGCTGAGTTCCTACAAAAGAATGTGCTTGGATATGATTCGTTCTACGCATTCCAAGGTCGATACGCTGTGTTGCAGCGGAAGAAGATGGGAGCACAAGCATTCAATCAGATCGTTGGGTTCAAAAACCTAGACGAACTAACAGTAAAGATCGACAAGTTCTCGTATCGAGTTCTGAAAAAAGATTGTCTTGACCTACCAGAAAAGATTTACACAGCCAGATATGTGCCGACCACCAAAGAACAGAAACAAATGTACGAAAGTATCCGGCGTCATGCCATGGTTTTGTTTGAAGATGGTGAAATGACCTCGGCTCCTGCTGTGATTACACAATTACTCAGGCTACAGCAGATACTTTCTGGTCACTTGAAGACAGATGATGGGGAGATGATATACTTTCCGTCCAAAAGAATGGATGCACTTGCAGAAATCATGGACGAACACGATGGCAAAGCGATCATCTGGTCTCGGTTCCGTTACGACATCCAACAAATCGTAGAAATGCTCAACAAAAAGTTTGGATACGGGTCAGCTGCTGCATACTTTGGCGACACTTCTGATGAGGAACGTAATAATATTGTGCAAAACTTTCAAAATCCGCAACATCCTTTGCGGTTCTTTGTTGGCAACCCACAGACCGCCGGATACGGTCTGACATTGACCGAAGCAAACCTGGTGGTGTATTATGCAAATGACTTTAACCTCGAAACTCGTATGCAGTCAGAGGATAGGGCTCACAGAATTGGACAGAAGAACAACGTGACTTACATTGATCTTATAACCGAGGGTTCAATTGATGAGAAGATTGTGAAATCTTTACAAGCTAAGATAGAAATTGGTGCAAGAGTTCTTGGAGAGGAGGCTAGACAATGGCTGACTATGATCCCAGTATAACAAAAATATTGGAAGAACGGTGTGTCGGATACGCATCAGAAGAGACAGCTGCAAAAGAAATAGCGAAACTGACTGGCCTTAACTTAGATGTAGCAAAGGCTTTTTGCAGAGGGTGGTCAAAGATGTCGGCTGTTGAAATCAGAGGATATCGCAAGGGACCAGACTGGGTAAATAAAAAGTATTTGCCAGAATAGTTTTTCGTGTTACCATAATTACACTGCTCGTACTTTTCATAGCTCCATGATGAAAAGATTAAAATTTTGGAATACTGAGGGGGCTTCGCCCCCTCTTCTTTAGTGCCAGGTTACTTTGTTAAGATCCCTCGCACCTCCACGATTGTCCTTCTTGTGAAAGTTTATGTCGTATTGTTTGGATGCTTGATGCACAGCCTGACGAGAGATGCCAAGCTCCCTTGATGTCTCGGATATTGTAAGACCTTTCTGGGCACACTTTCTGTAGTCTTCAACCGTGTACTTCCATTGTCTCATATCTTCACTCCATTAGATCGTAACTTTGATACGAACTGTTTAAGGTCTTCTCTTGCTTTCCACAAGTCCTGTTCAACATTACGTGGAGCATCATGTTTGTATCGCTCCCCCTCCAGTCTATCTACTTGTTGTTTGAGAAAACGGTACTCGAACTTATGCGCGGGGCTGAGTGCTTCATCTCCCATCTTTAACCTTCTCCTTATCCAAAGGTTCTTTCTCCCAAGGCGGTTTAGCCAGAGTGATATCTTTCTTCTTCATTACTGACATCCGGCGTTTGTAACCGAGCCACTCTTTCTGTGACTCAGTCCAGTTATTCATTCTCGGTTTAACCTTCTTCATCTGGTCTCACCTTCGGAGTGACATCAGGTTTCTTTAAACCTGACATAAACGGTGTTCGTTGACAGTACATCATGATCTCTTTGCCATATGTGTCGGCAAGGATATCATATAGATCATCCATCACTCCGTCGCCCATTGCATCGTAACAGGCTTTCTCACTCGGGAAGATAACAGACGTTGCTACGTCTTGGTCTTCGACCACGTACTCAATGATGAGTAAAGTATAGAATAGTTTAAACATTATTTTGGTTCCTCCAAGAAATCATCAAATACCGAAAGATTAGTGCTCTCGCATATCAGGCATTTGCTTTCCATTATTTTTTCAACTTTAGATACGGACATAGGAAATCTTCCTGCAACCCACATCGACTTACAATCTTCGCAAAACAACTTCAGGTACTTACCTTGAGGTCGCTTTCTTACAGTCCCTAAAAACTTAGCCAAGTTGTTGCTTGCCCTCGTCCGTAATCTCCCAGACAAAACAAGGGTTGCCCACAGGATAAATGTGGGACATCTGCACCCACCCTTTTCCCTTCATCGTGGACAGATAATACGCAACCGTGCTTCGCTTGACCGCAGTCCGGTCTGCTATCTGCACAGTCGTGCCCTTGTCTTTGTTTACTTCTGATAACACTTGATATGCTTTCGTATTCTTTCTCATTTGATACCTCAATGTTTATAGATAACTTCTTCACGCAGATCCTCAGTCGCCATGACCATCATCTCTGCACCTAACTTCATGTCTTCTGCGTCCCAGTATTTACTGGCAATGTTCATGAGCGTTGCTAATACCTCCATGTTGCTCATGTAATCAGGCAATAGTTTTGATATGTTGTCAAACCAAAGTCCTTTTTCCATTTGACCCTGCGGCCCTTCGCACAGATGGTGATCCATTCCGTCAATCACCATGCTTATTGACCAAGTCAAAACATTATCGAGCTTTTTAAGTTTGGCTACAAACTCTTGAACCTCAGACCAATTCTCTTTCAGTTCCCAGTGTGGAAGCTGACTGATTTCTAAGAACCCTAACGGCTCAATGTCCTCCAACCATGTAACTATATACATCATTTCCTCCTTTTTCTTTTTGTCCTGGGCGCGTCTATGGGTGGCAAGTCAGCCACCAGTGCATCAGGATTGTTACGTTTAATTCGAGTATTGACGCCAATGTTATGGTTCAACTCTCGTAAAAACTCTTCTGCTGTTGCGTCGCCGTCACGGATCTCCTGAACGCGATCCGCGACGTAATAAATACAGATCCTATCGTCAATCATATCATACCTCCTTTCTCGGTAGATGATAACTTTTCTTTATCCCGAACCTCGGGTGGCCTGCTTCGTAGCCATGGATGTATTGCTCCCAACGATTGCGAACCGTACTCCAATAAGCTTTCTCCCAGTGTTCTTCTGCTATCCTCGGATGCCCACGACGAAAGTGTAGGGCTTGCTTGCCACCAGACTTTGTCTCTTCATCCTTCGACTTGACTGGTTCACCCACGTTCCACTGGACTAAGTTCCAACTGTCAGGAGTAAACTTACCCAACATCTTTTTTATCTTTGCCTTGTGGAAGGGATGAACTTTCTGCTGTCGTTGAATCACGAACCTCGGTGTGTTTATGGTCTGTAAAAAGGCACAGGCAAATTGTGCCATTTCCATCACCATGATTTTAAAATCATCCGTATCAGCATCATATGTAGTAATAGTACCTTTGATGGTGTCTACTTTTCCCACTTCGAGTGGTTTAGTGTCCGCTATCGTATCGGTAGGCGAGGGTCGGTATATTAAATCAATGTGGAAAATCCGGCAGTACCGTTCATCTTCTGGATCGTTCACAATACTGGAACAAATGTACATTGCCTCCTCACTTTTTGATTGAGACCCTTTAAACCAATCACCGTTTTCACCCCAACGCTCTGCATCTTTGTCGCCTTGAGCAATAAGGTTGGCATACAAACCGACCTTGTTTGCAGGTAGCACCACGTCCGTAGAAGGAGGTGTCTCTGGCTCTGGAAAAATGTTTTTGAGATTTATGGAAACATACTCAAAAATCTCGTTCACATCAAAGAACTGAATGTCCTTTGCCATTGTGTCAGCCAACCGATGAAACCCATTCGATCTATAGAAGTGCACCATATCACGAACAAAGTATAGCATCTGCCTCTTCGGAGACTTGGGTACAGTGCCAACCCTGATTTGTTTGGCTAGGGTATAAGCCTTAGAGATCTCTGGATCTCCGTAGGTGTCCTTCAAGTTCATGTTACCCGAACCAAACGTGGCATTGTTGATCAAAAAGTTTTCATCCTCCTTTTTTCCAAACAATTCTCCATACTTATACATATCAGGTTCAAATACTCTTTTTTCTCTTGACCCTCTTTTTCCTTTTCTCACCATTGGTTTCATTACCATTGTCTTACCTCCATGTAACTTTCGATTAATCCTTGCGCGACTGGCGCGGTGATGGCGTTGCCGTAGGCGCGGAGTCGTCCCACTCGGGCGGTAGCCCCATGAGCCAACGGGAATGTGTTGGGTTCAACTGGCCTCCACTTTCCATCTCGGCACAAGAGCCAGTCAACATCTGACCACGCGCCGTTAGTCTGCTTGGCCCTACCATCTTCGACATCTGGGTCAGGCTGCTGCCCGTCATTCCGTCCGTGATCCCCGAACCTCCCCTCGTTCCGTCCGTTGCCGATGGCGTTGTCCACCCCGACATCTGAGATTGCTCCGCCAAATTGTGACCCCGACTGTTCCACTCCTTGACCGACTCTGGTTTCGCCGCTCCCTTGTGGTCTGCCGTGGTTGGTGTCGCCCACCCCCACAGTACCGCTACCACTTCCTCCAGATTGGATTTGTTGCG
>VTLG01004955.1_pt1 | contig 11573 bp, 14 predicted proteins | sample 4694571 | NCBI WGS metagenome assembly VTLG01 (sample SAMN12604809, study PRJNA352737) | marine metagenome | biome: ENVO:00000447; feature: ENVO:00000209|ENVO:00000569|ENVO:01000036; material: ENVO:00002151; isolation source: viral sequences binned using virsorter ... | reverse complement strand
TCTTAAGAAAACTGAAAAAAACCTGTTTTGGCCTCGTGTCATGCGCGTACACATGATCACATGACCCAAGCATGACACACATGTGGTGCATACATGACCCAAGCATACATCCAAGGCATACATTGGGCTTTTGGTTATCCCCAAGGGGATAGGGGGAGGACTGGGGTTAATATCCATCACTGGACTTATAAAGTAGGCTACTGAATATGGATTGCATATAGCTATACGGGATTGCAATGGCGCGTGGCTATAGTACGTGTATGTGGGTAGTCATGTGTATGTATGCGAGCACACAGGCGCATATACACCCCCCTGGGGGCATCCCCCCCCGGAGGTATCACGATACTAAAGATACACCCCTCTCCAAAAAAATATCTGATTTCAAACTTTTTTTCGTGCTACCGAGAGCAAGTTGATCTGGTGTGTCTTGCTTAGATTTGCTCTAGTAATTACACTAGGGGCGGTGGTTGGGCTCGGCAGTACAACTCTAGTTAGTACAATAGAGTACTAGTTATTTAATAGAGTATATAAGAGTATATAAGTAGTACTAGTATATAGAGTACTCGGGGATCACATGGGCTACGAAGATTCAGCAAAAGAAGTTTTGCGTTTGGTTCAGTTTTTTGAAGGTCTGTTCACAAAAAGTAATTTGTATTGTGAGACAGCTATTGCTGTAGATGTGGACCCTGACGGTAAAGATAAAATATATTTTAAGTGGTCGCCCCGTATGAGGCAGTTGCAGTATCGGGGATCATTTAATGATAGTTGGGCTCACGCGGCCCGAGTGTTTGAAATGGAGATCCCTGGTATTCTATTGAAGAATATTGAGACTTTGTATGATGCATGTGTGTCTGAACAAGAAAGAGTTATTGCTGTTCTTGATGAGGCTAGTGATACTGCAAACGATTTTGGTGATAGACTTGTTTTGAGTTTATCCGAGAAGGAGGATGATAATGCCGGGAACAAGTGACGCTATTGCTATTACAACTGAAGACGTACAGAGCAATACTGTATCTCCAGAAGATGCGTTTAAGATGGTTCAAGATGCTATGGCCAAGGGTCAGGAGCACTATGATAAGCTGCCTGCAGACATTAAGAAGCTTGCCAAGGAGTATTCCGAGGGCACCCTTGTTGGTTCAGACTTTACCGCGTACTAGGAAATACAATGGCTGATAAAAAAGAAATGACAGAAGAAGAAGCATTTGAGTTGTTTCAAAAAGCCCTTCGTGGTGGTCAGGATTCATTGGATCGCCTTTCGCCAGAAGTAAAGTCTATGGCTATGGGTCCAGCAGAAAAAAGCTTGGGTGGTTGGGAGAAGCCAGCATGGGCCGATCTTTCTGATCCTAGCAGCGAAGGCTATGACCCTATTGTCAGCCCGCCAGAACCTAAGACACCAGAAGCTGAAGGTTATGAGCCTATTGTAGAGCCACCTAAAGAGCCTGGGCCATCAAAAGAGTTTAAGTCACGCGAAGAATACAAAGGCTTTCGCGCACCAAAGGGTATGAGCCCTGAACAATTAGATGCATGGAAAGAAGGTATTGACGATCGTTTGCTAGACGAGGATGAGCGCCTGCAAGAACGTATTGGATCGGCGCACCCAGCAGACCAAATGAAGGATCTATTGCGTAGAGCATCGGAAGGTGACTTAGAAGCAATGAAGGATATTGGATACTTTGGTCTTAACGTTGCCTCCATGTCTCCAGTAGGACAACTTGGTCAAGCCGTTGCAGATATTGGTGTTGGAGGGATGGACCTTGCAGAAGGCGACTATACCGGTGCCGCTATCTCTGGTGCCGCTGTTGTTCTGCCTATTAGTGCTGTAGCAATGAAGAAACTAATGAAGCACAATTCGACACAGGTCAAACTTATTGAAGATGCTCTTCAAAAAGGTGACATTTCAGAAGAACAATTTAATAAAGAAATTAGAGAACTAATCCCTAATCAAGGTCCAATGAGAAATGAAGACTACGATGAAATAGGAAAAGTTTTAAGTCAAAAACCTTCGGGTGATATGTCTGATCTTGAAAAGATGCTGCGGCAAGGATTTGACCCTGAAACGTTTAGGATTCGTGGTCGAAACATTACTGATGTTAAGCATCGTGAATTACTTCGTCAGTTTCGAGATGAGTTAGCAGCAGAAGGAAATAAAAACCTACAAAGAAATCCAGACAAATACTACTACACTGGAAAAGAAGCGATAGACGCTAATCTTCCTATTAGTGGAGTAGATGCGTTCAAGAAAAATGAAGCTGCTGAACAAGAATACTTTAGGTCTAAGGGGCGTGGTGTCTATGAACCCGAAAAGTCGTCACCTAAGTTTGGTTTGTCGAATCAAGGCCATCACAATGTTGTAGAGGATTTGGGTCCGCTTCTTCCCGAAGATAGGGCTCTTTTGGATACCTTTGCAGGTAAATACGGTTTGAATGAATTAGAACTGCGTCAGTTGCGGGATGAGTATGTAGCCTATGGATACGATGATTTCCCCGGAAGGTCTGCGCGTGGCTTTGATGAAATACCTATACCAGAATCATTTGGTGCTGCTACTGTTCTGCCCATTAGTGCCGGTATGGCAAAGCAGATTATGAATCGTGACTTTGGCGATAAGGCTAGAGACTTTTTTACCAATTATAACCAAATTGGATACGAGATAGAGCAAGCCTTAATAAAGAGCCAAGGAAAAGTTACCGACTCCATTCAAGAACTTAAAGAATATAGAAAGTATCTAGGCGACAACGTGATGAAGTCCATTCAAGATGCGGACGACATTGCCCCTATAAGCAAAGCACAACTAGACGATGACCTGATGAGCGCGACCGGCCATACGCTTGATGAGATCATTGAGGCTGCAAAGCAAGGAAAGACGCTTCCCACCAAGGATGAAATGCTTTACAAGGCGGCCCAGCACCGATCAACGGACCCCTGGGAGCCTGGTTATTAATAACTAGTAACTCTTAGACGGTCCCGGTGGGGATGCTAGGTATTGATCAATACTTCCTTTTTTGGCGGCGGCGCCACTGGCCCCAAGGCCAGCAGCACCGCTTCCAAGAGACAAAAGACCAAGCCCAGCTTTACCTGCACCAGTCAATGCTGGCGCTGCAGCACCGCCTGTAGCTACCAATGCAAGAGCACTAAGGCCAACACCAATACCACTGAGAGCATTCATTGTTCTCTTTGCTTTACGTGATGCTTTTACCTCATCACCCCTATAAGTAGAGGCTGTACCGGCAGTGGATTGAATGTTTTTTGATCTTCCGTATCGTTCTTTTTCAGGCATCGCGTACCACGTAGTCTACTTTTCCAATGAAGTATTCTTTTCCATTACATTTAATGTTTGCTGGTCGGCCAGAAAAAGGTTTGTGGCATACCTGAACAAAAGCTGCATTAAATTCAGTCTCACTTTCATACGAAAACTCTAGTTGCCGTCCGTTTGTATAAACTGTAAACGAATATGTCTTCGCTTTTGGTGGTCGGCCAGGACGCTTTACTGGCTCTGGAGTAATGTCGGCTACTGGTGCTTTTTTTACTGCAACTTTCTTAGTAGTCTTTGCTGGTGTTTTTTTCGCTGCGGGCATGAAAACCTCTTTGGTTGATTATGAGTCCAAATAAAAAACTGTGGTATTTATTTGGTACATTACTTATATGACCTGTAACATAGAGTTACAAGTACAGGATAAATTATGGAAGATGATAAAAAGCCGGTAGCAGATCCTCGTTTCTCCCTTCAATCTTATCAAGGAATCCTCCATGTGTGCGAGGATCTATTGAAAAACTATCGTTTAGGTTTGCTCGAAAAGAAGGACGTAGACGCCATGATGTCTATTGTAACCGTTTCTCGTCAAACCTTGTCCGATAAAAGCAGGTATTCACAACCCAAGAATCCAGCTACCAAAGAAACAAGCGTGGTCGAAACGCTTACATCTAACGGCCCGTTTAATGTTTTTAATGGTGGGGTTAAGTGAGCAACGGTTCAAGAATAATTCTTCCACATGAAGAAGGATTCTGGAATCCAGATAAGTATTGCCACCTAAATAAAATTAGAGCAAAGAGCGGTGCTCTTGTTCCCTTTCAGCTTTGGGACCACCAGAAGATTTTGGCTGCTGCTGTGCAGCAGTGCTATGCGGACAGAAAATGGCTTGTGCATGTAAAGCCACGACAAGAAGGTAGCAGTACATTTTTTACTTGTGTTGCTACGCAACACGCGATGTTTAGAAAAGGTTGTCGCGTTGGACTGTTGGCACACAAGAAACAGATGGCGCAAAACCTATCTGAAATGGCTGTACGTTTTCATAGGCACATGCCAGCACAACTAAAGCCAAAGAAAACCACAGGTTTAAAGCGTACTTTGGAGTTTCCTGGCCTTGATAGCAGAATGGTTGTTGCCTCTGTAAAGGATGAAGAACCCCTACGTGGTGAAACTGTTCAGGTTCTTATGGCTACAGAGATCTCTGCTTGGTCTGAAGTTGCGGGTCCAGAAGCATGGACTTCAGCACTAAACGCTGTTCCCGGTGATGGTGGTTTTGTTATTGCAGAATCTACGCCTCGTTATCATGGGGATCAGCTTCACGAATTGTGTATGGATTCTGAAAACCCACACAGTAAGTGGATGAAGGTTTTTGTTCCGTGGACAATGGTAAATGAATATTCTGTTGAACCACCACCAGGATGGAAGCCAGATGCTCTTATTAGAGAATATGCAGACGAAAATCATATTACGGCTGCACAAGCTTTTTGGATGCAAACAGAAGGCTTGCAAAAATGCAGAAACAACATTGAAAAATTCCGAGCAGAGTATCCGGTCAATGAGCTTGACTGTTGGGTTCTTGCCGGTGAATCCATATTTAATACAAAAAGACTAATGGAAGCCCTTCAACTAATTGATAAAGGTACTGGTCTTAATGTAGAAACTGAGCCTTACGTCGAGTTTGTTCCGCCAAAGCAGAAGAATAGATACCTTATATTTTGCGATCCCGCTGGATCTTGGGCGTCTAGAGATATGTTCGGTGTTCAGATAATTGACATAGACAACTGTGAACAGGTTGCCGAATACTTGGGCCATAGTGAAGCATTTAAGATGTCCAACTACCTTATGGAGTGGTCTAAGAAATATAATGATGCCCGCATATACATCGAGGCAAACGGTGTTGGTGAGGCTGTTCTGTCTCACTTGTTGGCAAGCGGTTGTAGAAATGTCTACCACAGAAAAGCAAGCAGTAACTATAGGGGAAGCAGCACACGCATACCGGGTTGGTATTCAACAGCCAAGAGCAAGGCCCAAGCAATTAGCTTTCTACAAGAAATTATTGATGACGGATCTCTTGTTATGCATTCCCAGCGATGTATTAGACAATTAATTAATTATAGAGGACAATGGGATAAGCTTTCACGTGATGCATCTGGCGGTCACTACGACCTTGCAGCAGCTATGGCTGGCGCAGCTTGGGGTTGGCGTATTGAGATAGGTGCTAAATGGGAAAATCGCAAAATGAGTGATCGTGAGATAGCTAATAAAAACTGGAAGCGTTTAATGAACAAAATTGATCGCGCATCTGCTATAGATTCAAATAGCCCTTGGGGAACCCACCGATGAACGCATTGTCAGACTTGGAACAAATTTCTTCGGAAGAAAAAGAGATTATTAAAATCTCTACTCTTATTGCTCAAACAGAAGAAAATTTCCAAAAGAATAGAGCAGAAGAATTAATCCGAAACTTAGCGTATTATCGTGGTGAGTTTTGGATGGGTGATGGCTATTCTGTCGGTACAGCACAAGACGCGGCACGCCATTATAACGCTATTCAAAACGAAGTTTTTCCTATTATTGATACGATTGCGTCGTCGCTTGCGATGGATCTGCCCCAAGTTGAAGCCTTGGACCAAAGGCAGGAATCATACAAGGTTCCGTCAAGGGCGCAAGACCCGACCTATTCAGGAAAAAGAATAGCTGCAGCATTAAACTTTTTTGCAGAAGAAGATTCTCTTGATGAGAGTTTGCGTGAATTGATTCTTCACGCTCTCATTTTCGATATGAGCGTCATTAAGGTGATGTGGTCTTCTGATCTTGGACGACCAATCTGGAGAACAAAGTTGCCTTGGGAGGTTCACTTTGATCCTAATGCAAAACGTGTTGAAGATGCCATGTGGTGCTTTGAGCGTTTTGTAATTCACGTTGAAGACCTAAAATCTAGAATTAAAAGTGGTGTCTACTCTCAACCTAAAAAGACAATTAAAGGTGACACGTATCCAAGAAGTCTTGTTTATCAGCAGATGAAAGATGAAGCTGAGATCAAGCTTCGTGAAGCTGGATTAAAAGAATACGTTTCTCTTGTTGAGTTTTGGGACTTTAAACATAATAAGCTTTACCACCTTCATCCTGATACAAAACAAGTACTTATGGAGTCTGAAATTCCTTATGGAAGACCATACGAAGTACTTGTCTTTCATCCTGGCATTGGTCGTATTAGAGGCATTTCTGATGTTTCATTGGTGGCTCCAATCCAAAGGGATATTAATGAGTTGGTAAGTGCTAGAAGGGAAGTAGTTGCTCGTCTTCCACGTCGAATGATGATTGATGCAAAGCTTTTTAGATCTGATGATGAGTTTTCACGTTTTAAAAACGCAAGGACGTGGGAGCCAACGCTGGTTCAAGGTCCACCAGACGGGACAATCGATCAGCATATTTTTGTTAGTCCTGAAATGCCGACAACGTTTGACTTTAATCAACACCTTGGTCAGTCAGTAGATTCTATTCGCTGGTTGCCTGGGATGGCGGACTACCAACAAGGTCAAGTAAAGAACATTCGTACTGCTGCTGAAGCAAATATGATTCGTTCTGCTATTGAAGGCCGCTTGTCTATTCGTTCCAGAAAAGTTGTTCGCGTAGTTACTACAATGTTTAGAAAAGCTTTGGATTCATTTAAGTGGGCTCTTGTTCATAAGGATGTTTCTGGAGTTAATGTAGAGAGAATTTCTCAGCTTGTTCAAAATGATGTTGATGCAAATACGTTTGAACGAGAGGTTGTTGATAAGTCTCCCAAGTTTAGGTTGCTGCCGTTTAGCCCGCTTATGGAAGACCGTATTACCAGAAGGTCGCACCTTATTGAGTTGATTCAATACTTGTCTTCTGCTGGACCAATGTCTGAAGCTATTGACCAAAGCGAACTTGCAAGAGAAATTGTAGATTCGTTTGGGTTCCGCCCGTCATTGGTAAAGAAGGATGCACCAGAACCACCAGAAGAAGAGCAGTTGGTTGATGAAGCATCAGCAATAGAAGACCTTGCAGCAATGGGCGCAAACCCAATGATGGGTATGCCTGGAATGATAGAAAGCTAGGAGAACATTATGATTAACTTTCACGATTTGGCTACAAAGGCTCACGGCGGAGATAAAGAATCTCTTGCTATTCTTATCATTGAAGCGCCTAAAGGAATGATGGGCGACTTGGCGCCAGAGCAATTTGCTGAAAAGCTTGCTGGAGATAAGGCTGCTTGTGATGGCATGTCCGATATGGATTACTTTTCTAAAGAATCGTATGATCCATATAATGAATATTCAGAAAAGCATGGTGACGAGGGACCATCAGATATGCAGTCTGATCTGCAAGGTCTTTTAGATTCATGGACAGAGCGCGACCCTGAAACGGACGCAGGAAAATACTACCAAGACCTTAAAGTATTGTTTGAACGCCAGTTTGGTGAATCGGGTGAAGAATAATGCCTATTTTTATGTATGAATGCGATTCATGTGACAATAGGTTTGAAGAAATCTTTATGTCGAGGAGCAAAATTGAAGACGTTGTTGATTGCCATTTTTGTGGTGAAGACGCAAAGAGGCTTCAGGTCAATCGCTTTAGACACATTGGACCAGTTTTTGAAGGGCTTGAAGACTATAGTCAAGTGTTTGGTCGTGAAATGAAGACGTACAAACAAATTAAAAAGTTTGAAGAAGAAAACGGAATGGAGCGAATGGCTCACGATTCTCAAAAATATAAAGACTACCGTGAAGAAAGTATTCAAGAGTTATATGAAATGAGTAATGCTGCAAATAAAGGCGGTTTTACCGGATGCGCGGACCACATTACTAAAAAAGAAATGCAGTCTTCAACTGGATGGTCCGATATGAAATACTCTAAATGGAAATCTACTTGTGAGGCTACTGAATCGGCAGCGAGATCAGGTAAGATTGATATATCTCAAAAGGCTACTGCCACACCACAGTCTACAAAATAGGAATTTATCATGGCTACACCAACAGCAGAACAACTAGCAAACATGCCACTAGAAGAATTGGAAGCAATGGTAATGGCAGAGAGCCAGAAACTAAGTGATCTTTTGGCTACTGGTGGCGATGAAACCATTCCGATGCCCCCAATGGAGGCAGGGCCAACGCCAGAAGACCCAATGATGGAAGAAGAAATTCCAGACGTAGCAGTTTCTCCAATTATGAATCCAGAAGTACCTCTAGATATGCTCTCACCTGACATTATTCAGGGAGCAACGTCTATTTTGGTTGAGGCTGGTTATCTTGATCAAGCAACAAGTGAAATGAGTCCAGATCTTATTGCTATTCTTCAAACGGTGTCTGATATGCTTGCACCAGGACTATATAATCTTAATAATGACAATGACTTAATGGAGTTTGTAAGTGGAATCGCAAATGGAACAATCCCAGTCGCATCAACAGGAACAATTGCAGCAGGAGGTGGACCAGAGCCACTCCCTGCAGGAGCAATCACAGCCTGAAGCACAGCCTGAAACACAGGTTGAAGCACAACAAGAAAGCACTACAGAAATTGTTGGAACAGAAGACTCTGATGGTGCTGCTCTTGCATCACCGGAAGATGCTGTTGTTGAATCTCAAAATGAAGAAGTTGCTGCGGAACCAGAAGAAGCCGTAGAGGCAGCACCGCCTGTAGCAGTTGAATATAATTCTCTTAATGAAGTCAATTTAGATTCGCTTTCTACTGATGTTCGTTCACATGTTGAACCAATTTTGAGGCTTGCCGCTCAAGAAGTTTCAGCCATGAAGGCAGAAAAAGAATCTTATGAGACTACAAGAAAAGAATTTTCTGAACTAATCGAGGCAATGGAGTCTTCTGGTTATGATGTAAAGCCCCTTGAGAGTCGTATTAATGAACAAAATGAGTTTATTGATACTATGTCTCAGGATATTATTAATACAGCTTGGCAGGCATTCAGTCTTACACATCCAGAGTTTTCTGAAATTCCAGATAATGCTAAACAATTATTTTCAAAAGAACTTGAGCGTTTATATGAACGACATGACGGTGATACCGTACTTGACCGTATAAATAATGCTTATGATTACGCATTGTGGCGTGCAGGAGTTAATCTAAACGCTACAAAAGAAAATAAACGTGATAGTATTCAAAGTGAACAAAATAAGGTCCAAGAAAATTCAAACCCTAATGCTAAGAAACAGGCTGTCATTGCAGATGGCCGGATCGCGACAAGTGCTCCTGTTCGTAGCGTTGATGAATTGGATTGGAGCGAAGTTTTGGATCGTCACTCACACCTCTTGGACAGATAAAACCAACTTGGAGACTAAACAATGGCTCTTCTAGAGTATGCAACACTCACGGTGCCGGATGTCGTTAAGAAGTCCGTCGTCAGTTTCTACAATCGTGACCCTCTTTTGAAGGCACTTCAAAGCCGAATGCAAGTAAAGCGTTCAGGCGGAACCCAGGTTCGGGTTGTTCGCGTTAAGTCAGGGCATTCAGATGTTACTGAAATTAACGAGACAAACCTTTCTGTCCCACTGGCAAAGCGTGAAACGCTCAGTGCAATGACTGGTGATTGGGCTAAGTACATTAAGCCCGTTATTCTTCCGCACATTGATCGTGACCGTATGAGCAGCAAGGAAGAAGTAAAGCGTTTCGTTCAAGACGAATCGAACGCTGCTATGCAAGCACTTCGTAATGATGTGTCTCGCCAAATCTATCTTGGTAACATGACTACTCTTGCTGGTCTTGGAACGCTTAACGGTGGACGTACTTCAGGTACTGCGTCTGGTTTTACAAACGGCGCTCTTGCTTGGCGTACCCCCGCAGAGCAGGCTTCTGATGCTTTGTCATACCTAAACGAAACCCGTGTTAACGATACCACCAACTTTGTTGACAACTGGTTCAACCAGTTTGATACCGGTACTCCCGGTACAAACTTCCTTGATGCAGCACAAAAGTTGAAAATTACCGCTGATTCTTATGCTGAAGATGAAGAAGGTATTGCTCTTGCTGTTTGTGGCATTGCAGCACATGTTGATATTGGTGACGAAACACGCGGCACTGGTGCCGGTACTGCTGGTCTTACCTACAGCGTTTCTGATATTACTTCAGGAAAGGCCCTTCCAACCGTACACATGGCTGGTGGTGTTCAATACCATGCAAACCGCTGGATTAGTGGTGCTGACGCTACTGCTACTTTGAGAACCACTGGTGACACCGCTATTAACAATGGTGTTTACATGCTGAACCCCAACACAATCGAGTATTGGGTAAACGCAAACAACGACTTCCGCGTAACGAAGTTTTCCGATCACTTGGAAACCTCAAACGTAGATGCCGATGTTGGTTACATCATCCTTGAAGTACAGCTTGCTGTTACAAACTTGATGGCTAACGGTTGCATTAACAATGTTTCTGTTGCAGCTTCTTAATTCACTTTTAGGCCCTTCTTCGGAAGGGCCGCTCACCTTGGAGATCCCTCATGCCTGTACCTGATACAGTCTATCTTAGTACCCCTACGGATACTTCTACCAGTGCTCTTGGTGTTGCTGGTGAAATTCGTCAACACATTGATGCAGACCTTGGTATGCAGTATTACAAAGTAGTAAAGAACACTAGTGGAAGCACTATTGATGCTGGTAAGCTTTGCGCCTTTGCTTCTGGTAGTGCAATTAACGTTGGGCTTGGCGCCGAAGATACTCTTGCTCCAGCTTGTGCTGGTGTTGCTGTAGTTTCTATTGCAAACAACTCATACGGTTGGGTTGTGTGTCGTGGACAAGTTAAATGCGATTCTACAGGAGCCACAACTGCTACCGAATACGTTCGTCCAGCCGCTTCCGGGGAAGTTTCCTCTGATGCTGCAGCGAGTAGTGATACGGAAGCAGCCCAAATGATTGGAGTTTGGGTTGAGGCTGGTGACGCCACTGCTCTTCGTACTGCAAATATTACTATCTCGTAGTATTAATTTACTCCCTGCTAAGATCCCCTAAGAGTGGTATGCTCTTAGGGGATTCTTTTTTATAGAGGTTGTATATGAACCTAGCTGAACTTAGGGAAGCAATTAGAGTAAAGACTGGCTATCCAGAACGCGGTGATACTGGAACAAAGCGACTAAACAATGTACTGAATCAGGCATTGCGTCAGCTTTGGGGGGATATACCAGAAGTATTGCTCCGAGAAGAAGAACGCCTTCAGCTTGAACCAGCAAGAAGTATAACTGTTAAGTTGGATGTTAATGATCCAAAAACATTTGGGGTTACATCTTCTTCCCCGTGGACTAACGCAGAATCCGCAGCCAAGATTCTTTCTGCTCGTTGGCTTGAGTGGCAATACA
>VTLG01009118.1_pt1 | contig 11576 bp, 16 predicted proteins | sample 4694571 | NCBI WGS metagenome assembly VTLG01 (sample SAMN12604809, study PRJNA352737) | marine metagenome | biome: ENVO:00000447; feature: ENVO:00000209|ENVO:00000569|ENVO:01000036; material: ENVO:00002151; isolation source: viral sequences binned using virsorter ... | reverse complement strand
GTGCAATACCAGTTCCTTTAACTAACCAGTCATTTATACCAACAGCCATTGTACGAACACCTTTTGCAAATGCTTCTAAAGATGTTCCACCTAGTTCTGCTGATAATTTAAATGCACCTAATCGTTCAGTTGAAATAAAAACTTGTCGAGATAACTTTCCTAACTTATCAATACTTTGTAATGAGTTTCTAATTAATAAACCTAGACCAGCTACACCAGCAACAGCCGCTAGTCCTGTCTTCATATTAAAGATAGCTTTACTAACGCCTTTTAATCCACGTTTAAGTGAACTAAATGCTCGTTTAGTTTTATCCTTTGCGTTTATATCGAATTGTAATCTGTTTCTTGCCATTATCTTTTCAACTTAATATCTTTGTTCAATTTATTATAAAAAGCACACCATAAATTAAACTCATTTACAGACATACTCATAATGTCAGATAGTTTCAAGTTGAGGTCTTTAGCTAGATGTAGGATATTGACGAGTTCTTGATCTTTACTTATTTTTTTTTTCCCATTCTTCGATGGGTATGACGTCTAATATTTGTTGAGCAATTCTGGCGACAATTTCTGGGTCCACCGATCTCATCAATGTCTGTTTATTTTCTAACGTATATAATTTTTTACCTTCTTTATCTTCTGCTTTTAAAATCAGAACGTCAGCAAACATTGTAACATCGTCAGGTTTGGTATTTCTCGTTAAGATTCTTTTATCAGCTAAAGTTAAAGGTTTTGAATAGATAGTTTGGTCCCATTCAGGAACATAGATAATCTTCCTGTCTATAGCTTGAAAATGTTCTTTAGCTTTATCGAGAATATCACTCATTAAATAAGTAAATACTTATTTTCAGCTAAATGTCAAATTAAACTGTTCCTCTAGTCAATGCACCAGTCAAAGTCGCTGAAAAAGTAGCTTCAATTATTCCATCAGTAGGAATTGAAACAGAATTAGCAGTTATAATCCAAGTACCACCATAATAATAATCTCCAGAATCTGCACCCTCTGGATATAATGTCATAGTAACTTGTTGTCCTTCCGCTATTGCGATCTGTCCATTAGTGTCTGTTTCGTCCCAGAAACACTCGACAGATGCAGTTGCACCTTTTTTGCCAACTTGGAAAGTTTTAGCAGTATCAGTTAATGCAGTATCTTCTAATAATTCTGCTGTTGTATCTAAAGTAAAACTTCTTACTTCAGCAACAGTATTAGTTCCAACTTTAATTAAACCTGCACTGCCTGTATGTGTTGCCATTATTTGTCCTCTTTATTAATTTTGTATTTAGCTTTATTACTAAATACTTTAGGTTTAATAACAGCACCATCAACCTTTGTGTACCCCAATTTCAAAAAATATTCTTCCATATCTTTTGAAGTTTCAATAACACTTTCACCATTCGGTGCTTTAAGACTTATTCTATTTGTCGCCATAATTATACTCCTGCTTGTACTGCATTTTCGACAGTATTGTAATTAATTAAATACGTCAACCTCATCAAACCTGTTTTTTGACTAGCAGTATCAAATTCAATTTCAGTAGATACTAATTTTGTATCTTTTGCATTTCCACCACGAGTGACATCAGATACCATTGCTTCTTCTACTTCTTCTGCAATCGTATCAAGAGTATCATCTATATTAGCTGTACCTCGACAATGTGCTTCTATAATTAAATTTAATGCTCTTTGTTGAGTTCGAGTATTTCTTCCTAATGTATAATCTTCGATTGATTCATCTAAAGTATAAACGATTAAAGCAGGTAAATTTCCAGTCTGTAAAGGAAAATATCTTGTTTCATAGACGCTTGTACCAGTTGTTGATAAACCAGTTATAGCAGTTTTAACATTTTCTCTAATTGTTTTTCTAATATGAGCCATATTATCCTGATAAAGTTATTCTTGTTACTCCAGTTCCATCAGGTAGTAATTCTTTAATGTAATAAGTAGTGCTATTGATAACTAAAGTATCATTAAAAGTAGCACTAGAAACATCACTAGCTTTACAAGTAAAGACAGGTACTTCCTCTATAAGACCAGCTTCACCAACTGATTGTTCAACTGATTCTTTATCAAAAATACCTTTAATTGTTGATGATGTTCCAGCAGAAACATCAGTAAATGTTGCTGATGAAGCGAAATCATCTGTATCAAAAAATATTGCTCGTTCTGTATCTGTTTCTACTGCCATTTTACTTTGCTTTTTTTAAACATTGTGTTAAAAACTTAAATAGGTATGAATTGGCCTTGAATATTTTTTCAAATCCATCACCAACTGCTTTTGCGATTGGCTCCTCTCCTTTAGTATTAACATCAATATCTTCCATATTCATAATAATATGAAATAACTCATGGAAGATAGTATTAAATAAAACGAAACCTTTCAACCGCCTATCTATTTCTAAAATTTGAGTGTTTGGATCATATAGACCAAAACAATCTTTTAAAATGACATATTGAATACGAATCTTTCTTTTACCATACTTGATAAAAGTAGGTTTCATTTAGAATATAATAAATAATAATATGATTATTGCTATTATAACGCCAATAGATACTTTAGGATTTTTATTATAAATATCTTTAGCGAGTTTATACCAATCTTTAAAATTAGTAATCACTTTCACTCCTTATTTTTTTTTTCGTGAAAAAATGCTTTTTCTTTTTACAGCTTTATTTTCAGGTTTCTTAACATCTTCTGCTGAAATGCTTTTTGTAGAAGCTATTGCTTTACGCATACCAATTAATAAATTAGCATCTTCTTCACTTGCATTTATTACATCGCCAGATTTTGCTAATTGACCTTTAACAAATGTCTGTTTTAATATTTTTATCTTCATAATTACCTCTTTTACATAAAAGAAAAGGCGTGGTCAATGCCACGCCTAATCTTATAAACTGCTATAATCTTAATGATTATGCAATTAAGTCTTTACAAGCCGCAAAACTTTCTGCGTGTCTAACAGCAACATCTACATCGTATAATCCGATTATTCTAGTACCACCTTTAGCGGCATTAGTGTAAGGATCAACAGATATATCCAGACTTCCCCATTCTCCAATGATAAGATCATTAAAGTTACCAAAAGTAAGAGCAGAACAAGTTCCACTTGCTGTACCTTTAGTTAGGTTGTCAGGAGAGTTTGTCGTTGAAAAGACAGGAAAGCCCATCAAGCTGTTTTGGTCGTTCATAATCATAACAGAGTCAGACGAACTAACTTTTGCTATTGACATATAACGAGAAATTTGAAGCGGAGAAGTAATCCAAGCCAATGCACCTGTATTCGCATTGTCAGTAGCAACTTCTTTCCAAGTTTCAACAACTTTAGCCCAAGTTCCTTGATCGCCATTCGTACCCATAGCAACTGATCCAATTCCAGAAGTATTTAAAATACCTGTTGGAGTGTTGGAAGTACCATCGCCTTGAATAGCTTTTTTATCAACTTCGTTAGATAATGTCTGTATTATGTCATTTCTAACAATAGTTTCGATAGCTGGAGTAGATTGGTGCATTAAGTGTCTTGATATGTCAGTAAATGTTCCTAATGTTTTAGGAGCCATTGTTACTTGTCTGTAAGTTGGATTAACTTCCGTTACTGCCGCATTTTCTGCAACCCAAGACGCTGAATTAACTGCGTTTTGTGCTGGTATTGCAACATCACCAACTAGACCACTCAAAACTAAAGCACCCGCTTGTTTCACAACCATTCTTGCTCTTAACGCTTCAATAAATGAACCCGCTAAAAGGTTAGTTGCTACTAAAGCACCACCATCGCCACTTGCTCCTGAGATTAAATCTCTTTGCCATCTAATGTCAGATGGAATGAAGATTCCTCTTGGAGATTTGCCTGTTTTTCTTGAGATTTCATCAGACGCTTCTTTTTCAAGTTCAGCACCAGACCAATTTCCAGTTGTCATCGCTTTAATAGCTTTGACAATAGAATAATCTCGTTCTTCCTTGTTAGAAAGTCCAACTGCATCTTTTTTGTCCAAAGGTTTCGCTTCGCCAAGTTTGTTTAAAACAATTCCTCTAAATTGAGCAAGAGAAACGCCATCATTAACTGCTTTACTCGCTAGGTCAGAACAATTATGTCTTGCACCTAATGAACTAATTTCTTTAATTCTAGCTGTTTCTTCTTTTCTCGCTTTAGCGATCTGTTCTTCAACATTAACTGGAGTTTGCTCCACTTTTGGATTTTCTTTTGCTTTTTCCATTGTGTTTTTTTCTCTAGTTATGACCTCAATAATTTCTTTACGATTATCTTGGTCGGTTAAATTATCATATCTATTTCTTCCTACGCCAACAGTTGTGTCTGCTGGTATGGAAACAATAGACGCTTCCAATGGTTTCCAATTAACACGATAACTTGGCTTTTCCTTATCCTCATCATCATTTTTAATTTTCTCCATCTTCATTATTTCATAGCCCACACTCACATTACTGCGAATGCCATCTATGACATCACGAAAAACCTCATCAGCTAGTTTTGATTTTCCAAATCTCACGACTGCACGACCTACCTTGTCAGCATCGCTGATATTTGCTTTTTCTATGACTCCTATTTGCTTTTCTAAATCGTGGTTAAGCAATAATGGCGCTTTACCACTAGCAATAAATGAAAAATCCACATCTTGCGGATTATGACTTAAAATTTCTGTTCCAAAACTTCTATCGTATGGTTCTTCTGATGAAAATGCTAAATTAACAGTTCTCTTATCTTCGTTAATTGCTTTTTGGTCTAATCCAAAAAGACGATATAATTTTTCTTTAGTAGATTCTTGATTAGTTACTTTTTGTTGAATTTCCTTTTTAGTTTCCATACTCTTTTCGTTTTCTTTTTGTTCTTGTTTCTCAACAGGTTTCTTTTCTTCTTTAGAAAGTGATGGTACATTATTTGTTGCACCAGATTGCCCCCTGTCCCCTTCTTTTTTATACTCATCAGATTTTCCAAATGTTATTGTGACTGAATCGTCTGATTCAGTTATATTCTGTATGTGCTTTTTATTCATATTATTGATATTTATTATTTTTCTTGTTCTTCTTCAACCTCTTTTGGTTGATTTTGTTGTATTTGTTTTTGTCCAAATGGTTCAAACGCTAATTGTATTCCAAATTTTTCTGCTAATTCCTTATCAGATTGTATCTGGCTAAATACATCTTCTACATCTCGACCATAACTTGCTTGAACATCTTGGTGAGATAAAAAACCATTTTCTACACCTACTTTTAATGCTTCAACTTCTTTTTTAGGATCAATCCACTGCCAACCTCTTGCTCTCCATATAGGTTGATTAAATTTAGGAAATTTAGAACCTGGCAGACCATTTAATAAGTCTGTTAATAAAGCCATTTCTAACCAATTAGCATAAACAATATCGTGGAAGTTTCTAATTATCTTATATTGTTCACATTTAAAATAATTTCTTTCTTCTAATGCACCTTGTCTAATACTTGAATAATTTACACTTTCTAAATCGTTTGCAAGTGTGTTGTAACTAACATTTAAACTACTTGCGATAGATCGAATAATAGATTTAGTAAAATCTTTAAATGCTGTCGTTGGGTGTTGTGGATCAAATGTTTGAAATTCAGTTCCAGTTGGTAATTGTTCAAATGTGCCAGGTTCAGCAGACATAATTGGATTATTAGTATTTGTTTTATCTTCTCCAGTATAAGCATCAGCATCAGCAGATTTAAAAAATCCCATTTTACTTGCACCAACTCTTGCCGCAACTAATTCAGCTTCCATATAACCATCTAACATTTTTAAATCTTTTAAACACGATGATAAAGGTGGAATACCTCTTGTTTGATGTGGTCTTTCCTGATGATAAAAATGAATAATCTCGTTAGCTGGAACAATATTATATTTTACACCTGGATAAGAAGCAGCACTTAAATTCAAATCATCGTTAGGGTGTCTTTTTAATAAATGATAATTAATTGGCTTACCAAACTTATTAATTTCAATTCCCATTCTAACTTCATTTTTATTTGGTAAGATTGTATTTAATTCTGTATCTAAAAAATCAGCTTCAATAAATTCAATAGCAAATTTATAAGGATTATCAAAATTTTTAATAATTCTAACTAATACTTCACCATCTCTTGCAAATGTTTCAGCAAATAATCTTTGGCAATCTACCCAATTCATTTTACCATCAGCAGAACATTGATAACCCCATTCTTTAAAGCGTTTTTCAATCATATTATTAGCAAATGAATCTAATGAACCATTTGGATCACGACTTCTAACTTGTAAGTGAACTCCATTTGGCCCAATAACATTATCTGTATAAACATTGATAAATCTTCTTGCGTAAGCATTATTTCTTGCTAAATCTCTTGATCTATTTCTTAAAACTCTTAAACTTTGTTTAATTTCAGTATCAGCAGATTTGGAAGTTTGAATAAAATTACTTAATAATCTATTTGTTCCAGCACCAGAATAAAAAGACCTTTTATTGGATTTTCTTTTAAAAAAATTTCTAATTCGTTCAAGATATGTCATTAAATTGTACCTTTACTACTCTACCTGAACCTTCATTATTGCTAGTTCTAAATTCAGCAACTTCTTGTTTATATTCTGCTCTATAATAATCTCTCCATCTTAATAATTCTTCAACAGTTAATTTATTAAGTGAACGCCCAGCTATTGAATAGCTTGAAACATCTGCATCTGCTCTATTTTCTAATATGCTTTCAATTTTATCAAGCATTACTTTGGCGTGGCTTCTAGTGTCGCCAGTAGAGCCAAAATAATTATCTTTTACAGTAATTTTTCCTGTTTCTAATATTAATTCTTCACTATCACTTGATTGAGTAACTTTTAATACCCAAAAATAATCGCCTGTTGTATATCCACCAGTAGCACTATTATCTAAAGTAAATTTATAATAATCATCTACTTCTGTTACTGTTGCACTAAATGAAGTTCCACCATTACTTTCTAATCTTGCTACCCAAGACATAGCATAACTGCCGACTGGATAATCTGTTAAATCTTTTCTATTCCATACAACAGTTTCACCTTTGTATATAGTTATTGGTTCTTTTTCTGGTATTTCTGTAAATTTATTTGCCATTTTTTAATTATTCCACGATTTAGCAAAATTAGTATGTTTTTTATAATGTTTCAACCTACTTTGGTTGACTTTATGATTCATTTGTGTTTGTCCACTTTTTTGTTTTTCGGATATTCGATTCAAGTCTGCGTTTAATAATGTAAATGCTGATAGTGCATAAACTCTACAATCTAACGCTTCATTTCTTGGTCGCATTAATACCCATTCACGTTTTTTAAAACCTCGTCTATATTTTGTTACAATTTTTTCTGCTGTTAATTGTCTAAAATACTCCTCGCTATATTTAGTAGGAAAATGACAATATCCAGCACCTAAATTCTTAACCCTTAATCTCGAATATATTAATTCTTTAGCAGTATCAACGCCAATAGGAAATAAAGTTACTCTGGCTATGTTATTACGACTTGGCCTTCCTACAATCGGTTTACCTTCCCCACCTATACCTTTAATCGCAAAGACTCGTCTTGCATATCGAGTCTTACAGAACTGATAAACAGTATTTGTATGGTGTCCACTATCTATACAAGTTGATACTATCTTTAATTTAGAGCCATCTGCCTTATCATACGTTTTTGTTAATAACATTTCTAACTCTTGCCATATTGCTGGTGCTGATGGATCGCCATAAAGTATATGATAATCAATACTCCACGTTTCTTCTTCTAAACCCCAACCTACTACTTCACATTCTATTCTATCATCTTGAATATCTACTCCTGCTGTTAATAAGATAATTTCATCAGGAAACTTATAATCTTCTCGTCTATCAAATAGACCTAGATCATCAATACGTTCTCCTTCATCTTCCCAAGTTTCTCCTAGATAAGTATTAACAAAGACTCTTAATGTTTCAGGTAATTTTTTTGCTCGTAAGAACTCACCTACTGCTTCTTCCATTGTTACCCATACCGAATATAGTCCATTTAATCTAAAACCTGCTCGTCCATTAAATAATTGTGTTGCTTTCCATTTACCTTTACTAATATTGGCTACTCTTTCAACATCACTCCATTTTTTTTCACAATGCTCACAAATATATTTAGCTGTTTCTGGTTTATTCTTTTCCCATTGTACTTGCGACCATTTTAAAGTTTGTTTTTTATTACATTTATGACAAGGAACATAAAATAGTCTTTGGTCGCTATCTTCATAAGCAGATTCAATAGCACTCGCACCTTTAACTGTTGGAGTTGATGTTAATACTAACTTACTATCCCAAAATGTAGCACTTCTTCTTTTAGCTAACATAACTGGATCGCCTTCACTTCCTGCTGTTGGTGGGTATCTATCTATCTCATCACATAAAACAATTTTAATAGGTCGAGAAGCTAACGATGCTGGAGAATTAGCACCACAAGCTGTTATATGACCACCTTCAAATACTTTATGCAATACAGTATTACCTGAATCTTTACTTTTAACATCAGCAACTTTAGCTTTAAGTATATTACTATCTCGAATCATTGGTGCTAATCTATCTTGCGACCAAGCACGTGCCATTTCCAATGTTGGTTGAACAATTAATATAGGAGCAGGTGCATAAGCAATATAATAACCAATAGCATTAAGTAAGACTTCTGTTTTACCTATTTGAGAACAAGACATTACAACAACTTCATTAATCGCTGGATCATTTATACTATCCATTATTTCTTTTTGAAATATGGCTCTTGCAGTTTCAAATTTACCAGCTTCACTACTGCTTTCAGTAGATAAGTGTCTAAATTTATCTGCCCATTGACTTATTTTTAGGTGTGGCGGTGGTTTTATTAGACTCATTGTTTTTTGCCACACTTCTGTCATCGCTGGAGATTTCATAGAGTGCCTCATATATTTTATCTTGTAATATTAGTTTAATTTCGTTTATACTCTTAATGGTAACAACAACAGGAGCAACCTTATTTGGTATTGACAATAATTTTTGTTTCACTTTTTGCACTAATTCTAGCCAAGTGCGTTTTACTTCTTCTTTCGGTATTAATTCGCCTGATGCCTTCATTTTGTCTATTTCTGCTAGTTCTGCTTTTGCTTTAAGTAATTTATTTTTATTCTTTAATACTTCTTCTGCTGTAAATTCGCCACCTACTTTAGCTTTGAGATAATCAATATAACCTTGAACGCTTCCTATTAAATCATACTTACCCCTTTCAGCTTTAGGTATAACTCCTTCTTTAGCTAATTGTTGTATTCTTCTTTCAGATAACTTTAGTAGCTTTGCAATAGCTTGAATATTAAATGACGTTGCCATTTATCGAATCCATTTACCATTTATATCCTTACACCAATGAGCAAAAACATTTTTACCTTTATATTTAACTAAAGTCATTGATTGATTAGTACCAGATTTATAATTTGGATTTTCAACAAATGTAACAGTATTATTAAATGCTTTTTCACAAGTTATTTTTTTAGCACCATACGTTATTGGTACTTTAACAATTTCATAACTAGCTTCTGCTTGTAATAATCCTAAAAATAAAAAGAACATATTAAACATTATCTACCTTGCCCTCTATAACGCTTTTTGCGACTACCTTTGTTAGGTCTTTTGGTGTGTCTGCCTTTACGTTTTTTTGTTGTGCGTTTAACATAATTATTAACGCCCCACTTTGGTTTCTTTGCCATTACGACTCTCTAACTCATTAATTTTTTTATACAAACGACCTAGTTCTTTGTCTTTTGCGTTTAAATCTCTATCTTTTGTTAATATATCTATTTGTGCTTGTTCTCTTACTAATTCTGTTTCTTTTTTAAGACTTTCTGTTTCTTCATAATGCTTTTTCATCTTATTTATCATAAGAGTATCAGCTTCTTTTTTAACTTCTTCTATTTGAGCAAGACAATCAACCTTATGAAGTCTTTTTTTTAAAACAACCAAATAACAAATTGCATCAATCAGTTCTTCAATTATATCTTCTGTCCAATCATCAATAGTTTTAGGATTCTCGTCCATAGTCTGTTTAAATCTTTTCATACCTTGTTGATGTCTAACAAATATTCTATCAATAACATCATTAGTTACTGGATCAGACGTTTTAACTTTATATCTTTTCATTAAATCATAATTTAATTGAGTTAATTGAGCATTGTCTTGCTTTAAAGCTGAAATATAAATACCATCATTTTCTACACGAACTTTAAAAGGTGATTCAGGTTTATTTATTTTTTTTCTACTCATTTATGTATATAACCATAATAATATCATACTTAAAAAACCCATCATAATCGTAAACCAAATAGTATCTACAAATTCCATTACCAAGTATGTCCGCAACTAGGACATTCATTTTTTTTACTTATTGTTTCTTCATTGTCTTGCATAGTTCCAGCTAATGCTTTGGCTATTTCTTCTTGACTAAAGCCAATGTTATTAAACCATTCTGCATCTAATTTACTATTTAATTCTAATTCCGCTAATTCAGTTCTTAATAAATTCTTATCCCATTCTGATTCATCTGCTACACGATTATCTGCAAGTCTGTATTTTCTAATATCTAAATCTGATAAATGATTTAATTCAATATAAGGAACACTTGTCATTCCTAATTTCTTGGCCGCTTCATATCTTGTATGACCACTTACTATAATCTTATCAATCATATTATTAATAGTAATAGGAACATTAAAACCAAATGACTTAATAGATTCAGCAACTAAAGGAATAGCTTTAGTAATTTTTCTAGGATTTTTTGCGTATGGTACCAGATGATCTATTGGTATCGTTTTTAAATTACGATTGATCTTTATGTTGAGTTTTGGCATTTGAAAATACTATGTTAAGACTGAAAGATCGTCTTTCACCTTTCTCATCAGGAGAATTATATTTACTTCTAAATGGATATACTTGATGATCTAACCAATTAGGAAACATATAGAAATCTCCAACTTCTGGTTTTACTTTTGAATTATTAGGACAATTTAATCCAATCGTTCCATATCTAAAATCTAAATAACCGCCAAATGGATTGTGATCCTTATCTTCCTTTTGCCAATACTCCTTTATATCTTCTGGTAATTTTAAATAACCAATACAAGATATATTGCAACCAGTATGATAATGATAAGGATTAAAATCACCAGAGTATTGTCTAACAAACCAGCCACTAGCTATACCTACTTTGAAATTATCTTTTTGTTCTTGATAATCTTTATCGTCTGGAAACAAATATCTCCCAGTAACAGCATTAAACCAATTAGCGTGTTTAATTAATACATCTTGACTTATGTGATATTCTTCCTCGACTCTCCCTGCTAATTGATCTGACCAATCTCGTTTTTCTTTTTTCTTATTTGATATGTCTAAACAGTCTTGATTTAAGTCTTTTATAATATCTTCTGGTAACTTACATTTTAAAATACTGGGCCCAAAAGGTCTTATAATATCAATAATTGTTTTATTTTTTGCTTCATCGCTCATTAATTTTCTTATACTTAAAACGAAACGAAATGCAAACCAAACTTCGTTATCTACAAAGATCCAGGCGTCGAGCGAAACC
>VTLG01006688.1_pt1 | contig 11576 bp, 12 predicted proteins | sample 4694571 | NCBI WGS metagenome assembly VTLG01 (sample SAMN12604809, study PRJNA352737) | marine metagenome | biome: ENVO:00000447; feature: ENVO:00000209|ENVO:00000569|ENVO:01000036; material: ENVO:00002151; isolation source: viral sequences binned using virsorter ... | reverse complement strand
TAATACGTTCGCTGATGGCTGCGAAGACGACCGCGATAACAAAAGGGTCTACGTATGAAAACCGTAGTAACTTGGCTCCTCAGTTCTTCGAGGACATAATAACTAGGTACGAAGGGACAGCACTAGGTAGACAGGAGCTATACGCGGAAGTCATTGATGAGATGCCCGGTGCTCTATGGTCAAGGGAACTACTCGAAACATGCCGCCCGAAAAACGTCCCCGACATGGTCCGCATTGTTGTGGCCGTAGACCCTTCGATTGAAGGCACCAAGAATGAGACAGGTATTGTTGTTTGCGCCCAAGGCGAAGACGGACACGGTTACGTACTGGCAGATCGCTCCATCATGGGCACCCCGGACACGTGGGCCAAACGAGTCGTGCGGACGTTTCATGAGTTCAACGCTGACCGCATTGTGGCGGAGGTAAACCAAGGTGGGGAGATGGTTGAGCGTGTTTTGCGCACTGTAGACCAGAACATCCCTTATAAGAAAGTGAGAGCGTCGAAAGGCAAGCTCGCCCGCGCCGAACCCATTGCCGCTTTTTATGAGCAGGGCAGAGTGTTTCACATGGAACATTTTGGAAAGCTAGAAGATCAGATGTGCTCCTACGTACCAGGAGAAACTAAATCCCCTGATAGATTGGATGCCCTTGTTTGGGGTTTATCTGAAATTATGCTAAACCGTAAGTCGCTGCGCGATTATCGTATCAGTGACTTTGGAGTGAGGTCCGCACCGTGGAGAATGTAAGTTGTGAGGGATGCGGGTATCCCACAGTGTGTAGTGATGTAGAGAAACATACTAGCGACAAATTTTTAACTTATAATGACCCACAAGAAGTAGCCTTAGCGAAAAAGTTTAGTCTCAGCGTCCGCGCAAAAGCTGCACCTTTAGAGAGGCAGCTAAACGCATACTTTGCCCGCTTCACCCGCAGGAAGATTGCAGACCTTCGGCGGAAGGGCACACTACGCATGTTTTCTGGTGGCTCCGTGGCTAAAATAAAGAAACAACTCAGTGTGGAAGAGGAAGAAGAGTTTATCGACATTGTGTTTAGATACGGCGAACGTGCAAAAGATGAAGAAGCTCGCGCAGCCATCAAGGACCTAGATTTGAAGGAAGAAGATGTTCTTCCGATTATATGGCCCAGTAGCCAACGCACAAGAAAAAGAAGGCTGCTTGGCGAAACCATACGAAATATTAATACAAAGTCTGATACATTGATTAGGGATATCCTAGCAATGTCTACCCAAGAAACAATACGGCCCACGGTTTCCGAGTTGGCTAGACGAATAACCGAGGGCATACGCGGACCAGGCGGAGTCGCTAGCCCCGTAGAGGCTAAGAAAATAGCTAATACTGAGATTCCTTCTTTCAAAAACTTTGGAAAGCATGAAGTGTTTAAGAAGGCCGGGATATCAAAACTCCGCTGGGTGTCTATTATAGACTCGCGCACCCGTCCTGCTAAAGAGCGCGTCCCTAGAGCGAACCACATAGTAATGAATAGGCGCGAGACTCCTGTAGGAACCCCATTCACAATGGCAGTCTCAGGCGCAAAAATGTTTTACCCGGGTGACCCTGACGGGCCTCCCGCCGAAGTGATCAACTGTAGATGCACTCTTATGCCCATTAAATAGAGGTACTTATGCAAACGCCCCGTAAAAAGAAATCTGCTGTAAAGAAACAACAGGAAAACAATGTTATTGACTTCAAAACAATAGGTGCAACCGGACTAAATAGATCGGGCGGGCTTATCAATGAAGAGTGGCTGCCACAGCTTAAGGGCACTAACGCCGTCAACGTGTACAGACAAATGCGTGACAATGACCCAGTCATTGGAGCCTTTATGTTTGCCGTGGAGTCTTTGATTAGACAGGTTAGGTTTTACGCGCAGCCCGCGAATAAGAGCACCGACGCAGTCAGAGAAGCCGAGTTTGTTGAGCAGTGTATGGACGATATGAACCATACCTTCTCAGACTTCCTATCAGAAGTATTGTCCATGCTCATTTATGGATGGTCATACTTTGAGATTGTCTACAAAGTTCGTAAAGGCCCAGACCAGAAAGAGTCTAAGTTTAGGTCTAAGCACTCAGACGGACGGGTTGGTTGGCGGAAAATATCCACGCGAGCACAAGAAACTTTAGAACGTTGGGAGATTGATGCAGAGGGCGGCATCAAAGGGTTGTGGCAAATTAGCCCGCCTATGTACAACCTTGTCTATATTCCAATAGACAGGGCTATTCTTTTCAGAACGCAGACGAACAAGAACAATCCAGAGGGACGGTCCATCCTACGAAATGCCTTCCGGCCTTTTTATTTCAAAAAGAAGCTAGAAGAGATTGAGGCTATAGGTATCGAACGCGACCTCAGTGGCTTACCGGTACTTGAAGTACCCCCCGAGATTATGTCTACCGGAGCAAGCGCAGCAGATAAGGCACTTCGCACTAGCCTTGAGAATATGATCCAGCAAATAAAGAGAGATGAAAGAGAAGGGATGATTATACCTTCAGAGCTGGATACCGATGGGAAGCCCACGGGGTACAGGTTTAGGCTCCTAAACTCCGGTGGTCGTAGGGCAGTAGATGTAGATGGCGCAATCAAAAGATACGAGAGTAGGATGGCTATGTCTGTAATGGCAGAGTTCCTTTTGCTTGGAATGGATAAAGTGGGATCTTTTGCACTAGCTTCAACAAAGACAGCAATGTTCAGTGTAGCACTAGGGTCCATAATTGATTCCATCTGCCAGACGTTCAATAGATTCGCAATCGCTAGGCTGATGACAATGAACGGGGTTCCTCCCGAACTTTGGCCTAAACTAGCACACGGAGACATCGAGACTCCTGAGCTGAAAGAAATGATGAGTTATGTAGTAGGTCTAACCGACTCAGGCATTCTAGTTCCTGACGAGCGGTTGGAGCTGCGCATGAGAGAGATAGCAGGCTTACCAATGCCAGAGGATTCATAAATGAAAGGGGTAGTAAAAGTTCTTCCAGCACCTGAGAAGGATGAAGAAGAGAAGGACTTCGTGGCACGCTTTATGTCTGACGACGAAGCGGCGGAAGAATTTCCTAAAAGAGAACAAAGATTTGCTGTGGCAATGAGCGTGTGGCGGAAGCACACAAAAGCTATTGAAAAAAGATTAGCCCTGTGGGGGTCCACTGCTGGAAAGACACGTCTTGCTAAGCGCGTTATCCCAATGATCCCAGAGCACAAAACTTATGTGGAGCCCTTTGCAGGGGGTGCCGCGATATTTTACGCCAAGCCAAAAGAAATGAGTTCATTAGAAGTTCTTGCGGACACAAACCCGGAAGTTGCTTTTTCATTTAAGTTTATACGCGACATGAATGACGCGGACGCAAAAGCTGTTCGCGCTAAGAATTGGGTAGTTTCTAAGGACCAGGCTCGCAGAGTTCATGAGCTGAAGCCGTCTAACAACCCCGACCGGTTTTACCGGTTTGCATATAAGAGGTACGCTCTTTTCTTTGGCCGGGAAGACCGCATCACTGCGATTGATCCTATGAAGGCAGGCAAGAAGCCTACTCTTATAAATAACCTAGAGCGCACTAAAGAGCGCCTAAAGGGTGTCAAGGTCCATAACGATAGCTATGAAAAGGTTGTAAAGGCCTACGACAGCAAGGATACTTTCTTTTACTTAGATCCGCCCTACCCAAGATGTGATCAAGGGGTTGGAGAAAAAATCTTTGATGAAGCTGCCTTTATAAAAACTCTTCAGAAAATGAAGGGTAAGTTTTTGCTGCACTATGACTACCGGGATAAGTCTAAATTTCTAAACAAGGGATGGACAGTCAAAGTAATTACAGCAACCCAAACTATGTCACCGAAGTCCAATGGTGCTGTAACCGGGAAGCCTATGGCTATGGCAGGCAAGCTATTAGAAGTAACAAACTACACGCCTACAAGAAAGTCCGAGCCCGGATCTGCGGAGGATGACGCGGATCAAAAGCAGCCCGCTCTTCCCGATGAGAGAAGAACCGGTTCGCGCCAGAATCCACAAGGCTCTGCAGCAACAGAGGGCGGTAAAATAGAACTGAGTGATGCTACAAATAAAGCCCTGAAGACAAAGTTAGACGCGCACAATGAACAAGTGGGGACTGACAAATCTAAGCGTACAACACTAAGAGCACTCCAGGCTGTTTACCGCAGAGGCGCAGGGGCTTTTAGCACATCTCACCGGCCAGGAATGACGCGAGCGCAGTGGGCCTTGGCCCGCGTAAACCACTTCTTGCACTTACTAGAGACCGGTAAACCCAAGGATAAAAAGTATATCACGGATAACGACTTACTTCCCGAAGGACATCCAGCAGTAGAAAAAGCAGAAGGCTTTGTCCCTCCTAAGTCTGTTAGAGACCAAGCCGCGAAAGGGCTGGAGCTACGACGCGAGTGGGAACGTGGGGGCTTATCTGTGCAGGAAGCGTCTGACGAAGGCATAGGTAGTGGTGTTCAGCGTGCGGTCAATTTGAAGAATGGTGATAGAATTAGTTTAGACACTATTCGTATGATGCGCGGTTTCTTTTCTAGGCACGAACGTAACTTCAAACCAGAAAAGAAAATGCCCGATGGTGGACCTACTGCTGGAACTATTGCCTGGTACTTGTGGGGAGGCACACCCGGGCGCGAGTGGGCGGATAAGATTTGGGAAGAACATAGAATGGAGAAGCGCGAACCTGCTCATTTTGGAGGGGGTGAGAATATTGATGTGTTCGGGTACAAGACCAAGCACTTTGATATATGCCGAAGTGCCGTCATTCTTTTCAAGAAGATGCTCAAATCTAACGACGAAGAAACTCAAAAGCATATTGTAAAAGCTGCAAAGTACCTAGACTCTTTCTTTGGGCTAGAAAAGAAAGTTGTAGAGGCAGACGCATCCACGTCCGAGGACGCAGAAGTAGCTATAGATCTAGCAATTTTGTTCGCCTACGAAGTAGGTATTGTTGCTGAGCGTATGAGTCGTAGCTTTGATAGAGATATTACATTTGTAAAGATGCACTTCTCCGAGATAGGGAATCGCATGGTCGCAGAAGTAGAGGCGAAGAAGTATGAGTTCTCTGAGAATGAAGTTAATGCCGACCTAAACTGGACAATGCCAATCATAAAAAAAGATGACGACGAACGTATCGTCACAGGGATTGTCCTTGAACCCGACGAGGTAGACGCACAAGGAGACACGGTCTCAAAAGAGGCAATCAAAGAGGCCGCGTACAGATTCCTAGCTAAGTTCAACAAAGATACAGAGCTTGGGTTTATGCACAAAGCATTCGGGAATCTTGGGATGTCCCTTGTAGAAAGCTGGATTGCGCGGGAAGACAAAAAGTATGACGGAAGCCTTGTAAAATCAGGGTCTTGGCTTATGTCTGTGCGCATAGATAAGAACGACGCGCTGTGGGAAAAAATAAAAGCAGGCAAGATATCCGGCTTTTCCATAGGCGGAGTAGCAAGGGTTTCCTGATAGGGGGTTGCATTAGGCTATGGTTTTTGATACCCCAAAGGAGGTTCGTTTCTAACAATGAGTGCCTCCGAAGAAAAAGCGGTAAAAAAGCCGCGAGAATTATTAGATCTCGATGTCCGAGAGGTTTCATTAGTTGATCGGCCAGCAATACGCCGAAAGTTTTTAGTCATCAAGCGTGACGAAAACGGAGATAATATGATTGACGAGCAAGTAGTAGCTTCTGAACAAGAATCCTTCATCTTTGATGAAGTCGTCGTAGCAGACGAAGAAGTCGTAAAATCTAAACACACAAACGAAGAAGTTGAAGAAGAAGCGTCCGATGAGGAAGAAGAATCTTCAAAAAGCAAAGCTAAGGCTAAGGCCAAAGCAGAAGAGCTAGAAGAAGAATCCGATGAGGAAGAAGAAGCTAGCGAAAAGAAAAAGAAAAAAAAGGTAAAAAAGGAGACTAAGAAGATGGACAATAACCAATCTTCAATCCCGGTTTCTTTCTCTAAGCGCGACGATGGTTCTTACGATCTAACGGGCGTTCCAGAAGAAATGCAAGCCACTGTGGAACAACTATGCAAAGCTCAAGACGCAGCTATTCAAAAAGCGGCTGAGCTTGAAGAGATCTTGAAAGCGGAGCGCGATGAGCGCCTTCGACGTGACTTCGTTGAGAAGGCAGAAAAGGAATACCCTAACCTTCCAGGTACAGCGGTTGAAATCGGTATTCTTCTCAAGTCTCTGAACGACCTCGACAAAGAAGTAGCCGAAAAGGTTGAAGGTATCTTCAAGTCTGTAAATGCTCAGATTGAAGGTGGATCTCTCCTTGAAGAAGTCGGTAGCCCTACGAATGAGGCAGAAGTTACTGCATGGGGACGGATTGAGAAACAAGCTCAAGAACTCGTTTCTAGCGGTGCTGTAGGCTCTAAAGCGGCAGCAGTATCTAAAGTTTTGGAATTGAACCCTAAACTTTACAGTGAATACCTAAAAGAAGGGGGTAACTAATAATGGCATACTCAGAAAATAAAACAGTTATTAGCCTACCGGCATCCACAGACTTGTCTGGAAGCCAGTATTGCTTTGTCTCAATCGACACGAGTGGAGAAGTTGCGTTGTCCGGCGCTGCTGGTAACGCTATTGGCATTCTACAAAATAAGCCTGCGGCACAAGGCCGCGCTGCTGAAGTCCTAGTTTCAGGTGTCAGCAAGCTAGTTTGCGCGGGGTCTGGTTCAGGCACCCGAGCTGGTTACAACGTAGGTAGCGCAGCAGCAGGAAAAGGCCGTGAAACCACTACAGGTGACTTTCGTCTTGGTCTGATCATTGAGACAGCTACTAACGCAAATGAGATTGCGACTGTTTTGTTCAGTCCTAACGGCAAAGTGGCATAAGGAATAAGGTGATATAAATGTCAAATCCTACCCTAAGCGCGGTTCATGTAAATACCCCGCTAACTAATCTTTCAGTAGCCTATATGCAGGCTGCGGATCTTTTTGTTGCACATAAGGTCTTTCCTATTGTGCCTGTTTCTAAACAAAGCGACCTGTACTACACCTACGACAAAGATGACTTTCGTCGTAGCGATGCTCAGGTTCGCGCTCCAGGTGCAGAGTCAGCAGGTAGCGGTTACCGCTTAGACAGCACAGGTAACTACTTCTGTAACGTCAACGCGCTCCACAAGGACGTATCTGACCAAGTTCGCGCTAACGCGGACGCAGTACTGAACATGGACATGGAGGCTACAAAATATATCAGTCAGCAACTTATGCTAAAGCGTGAGCGTGACTGGGCTTCTGCGTTCTTCGGTACGGGTACTGGTTGGACTGGTTCTAGCACAGGCGCTAACTTGACTGGAGGCGCTCAATTTACTCGGTGGGACCAAGCTACTGCTACGCCTGTATCTAACATTCAGGCACAGAAAGACAGCATTCTTTCTAAAACTGGGTACATGCCAAACACTTTGGTTCTTGGGGCACAGGCATACGCGACACTGATCAACTCAGACGATGTTGTTGACCGTATCAAGTACACCCAACGTGGAGTTTTAGGGCCTGACCTTCTTGGTGCGGTTCTTGGTATTCCTCGTGTGTTTGTATGTCACGCAGGTCAAAACACTGCTGTTGAAGGCGCTACTGCATCTAACAGCTTCATCATGAGCACTGACGACGCATTGTTGTGCTACGCAGCACCCGCGCCTTCGCTCATGAGCGCAAGTGCTGGATATACCTTTGTATGGTCTGGTTACACGGGTGCTCAAGACGGTATGCGTATTTCTCGATTCCGTATGGAGCACTTACGCTCTGACCGAATTGAGGGTGAGTTGGCCTACGATCAAAAGCTAATTTCTCTTGATCTGGGCGCTTACTTCACTGACGTAACTACCTAGTAGGTGAGATATGGCAAAGCGTATGGCGGTTGGGCCGAAGTATCGGCGCGGTTTACTTCTCACTGAAAATGGTGAGGCTAAGTGGTTTGGTCCAGGGGAGCTAATCCCAGAGGCCGAACAAGCTAAGATACCCGGAAGATTCCTCCGCGATAAGCGCGTCATATTTGTGGATGTTGAGGACGAGCCCGTAAAAAAGGCTCGTCCAAAAGCAACTCCGAAGACGAAGAAAGAGAACGCTGACAAATCGGCATCTCCCTCGCCGTCTTCGGAGGGCGCGGGGGCTTCGGCCCCTGCCCCTCTTGAAGTAAAAAGCGAGAAGTCAGAGGAATCTGCGGAGAGCAAACCAAAACGTAAGCGCAAGAAACTGTTCAGCAGTGATTGATTCTGTGGCTAGGCGCAGTGCCTTGTCCACAAAGGAGGCGGGGAAATGACCTGGACCTATTCTGGAAATCCGGCAAGCTCGGACAGAGACAAAGTACGTTTCCTTGTTTTTGATACGGATACGAACGAACAGCTCCTCAGCGATGAGGAAATTGCGTGGCTTCTTACGGAGCAAACTAACGTTTACCTAGCTGCGGCAAATGCTGCGGAAGCGATTGCTGCTAAGTTTGCGAAGGACATTACTCGTAGTGCTGTGGGGCTAAGCGCCACAGTGGGTAACCGGGCAGCTTTTTATCTAGATCTCGCGGACAAACTTCGTGATCAAGTGGGCACTACTAACCAGCGCGGTGAGATCTTTGTTGGCGGGCTTACCATTAGCGGTAAAGACGCGCTCGACAGCGACTCTGACGCTGTTCAGCCCGCTTTCAAGATTGGGCAATTTGATTGGAACGGGGTCGGCAACGACCCTGACTGGACGGATCCTCAGTAATGCCCGTCGCTATCGACCTAAAGAACGTGGGAGCCCTTGCCTCACTAAAGAATCTGCTGTCTGCCCAAGAAAAGCTGACCGCAGATTTTATGGTGAAGTTAGGCGAGCTGGCTCAAGCAGAGATTAGACACCAAATCGATGTGTGGGTAAGCTCTTCTCAGCCACGTCTATCTACCGGCAACCTTGCTAAGTCGTTTTACTTAGACCGGTTGTCCGTAAGTGGTAACGTAGGGAGGATCCGCGTTTCTTCCGACGCCCCGTATGCTGCGATACATAATGAAGGTGGCATTATTCAGGGCAAGATTATGGCCGTCCCCGGGACGCTTGCACTGAAGTTCTTTACAGGTCGGAAAGGTCTAAAACCTATTACGCCTAAAGATCTAACGAGTCAGAATAAATTTATAATTACACGGGCTGAGATTACACCTAAACGGTATCTATTCTCCGCGCAACGTAACTTAGAAACTCAGCTACCTTCTAAGGCACAAACTATTGTGCAGACAGATTGGTCAGCTTCTTATTTGAGGACACCCTAATGGCTACGCCCTCAAGAAAGTTGATCATTGATAATATGAAGACCACTTTAGAGGACATAACAGTCGCTAATGGTTTCAAATCTACCGTTACTATGGTGGAGATACTGGCAAAAACGTGGTTACAAACATCCGAGGTTGTTCGCCCTTGGTTGGGCGTTGTACCCCAGCAAACTAATTACCAACATCTTCCAGGTGACTTGGTGCGTTCTGTTTTCAAAGTGGATATAATAGGTCACGTAGCAAACGGTACATATGAACAAAAAAGAGACAGACTAGCAGACCTGTTGGATGATATCTTTTCAGCCCTAAACGCAGATACGACTAGAGGAAAAAATGCTGTCTCAACAACAATAACGACCTCGGAGACAGACGAAGGTGCCCCGGATGGAGAGGGTACAATCGTGATAGGGGTTGACGTTGTCTTTATGAGGACAACAGGGAGTACATGATGGCAAAATTCAAATATATCGGCCCTGCCCCAACAGCACGGTTTAAAGGATCTTCTTTTTCAATAGGCGACACTATTGAAGTTGACGAGGCATTGCTCGCACACTTTAGGAACCATCTGGGGTTTGAGGAAGTAGGGGCAGTAAAAAAATCTAAGGAGCCGGTAAAAGAACCGGTAAAGAAATCTAAAAAATCTAAGGAACCGGCTGAGTTACCCGAAGCCGTAAAAGAGTCACCTTCTAAGGAGTAAACAATGGGTCAGGCTAAACTTCACGCCCTAGGGCGCAATCTAAAATTCTTTGTCACACCGGAAACCACTTTGGGTTCTTATGTAGCTTTGGCTGCTCCGGCATCATCTACCACCGAGGGTATGCGTGTCCTAAGCTCAAGTTTCGAGTACGCGCAGGAACGTGTTGATCGCGCAGATGCTCGCGGGGATACTCGGTCGTTAGAGAACAGGATTACTCGTCGTGTCGAGTGTACTTATAGCGTCGAAAGTTACTTATTGCCCAGTGGCACTGCTGGAACTGCTCCAGACATCGACCTTCTACTGAAGGCCGTTATGGGAACAGGCGCTATCGGCGGCTCTCAAGAAGTTGGTTCTATAACTGCGACAGGCTGTAAGTACACGCTTAGTGCGACTCAGGCTATGGATTCATTCTGTCTTACCCGTGAGACTTCAGGCGTTGTTCAGCAACGTATGCGCGGTTGTTACGGTGGTGAGTTCACTATTACGGGATCAGGTGCAGACGAGCCTAAGATTACGTTTTCTGGTACAGGCATCGATATGTGGAATGTTGGACGTGCGGTGACGACTAACTCAGGTTCATCAGCAACACAGTACGTCGAAGTGGGTTCAGGTTCCGCAGCGGTTAATATGAGCAAAATGTTCAGCACCGCTTCATCCTCATATCCTGTGCAAGTAAAGCTAGGAAGTACAGATAATGTAGAGATTGTGGACGTAAGTTCTACAAATGGCGATATAACTTTAGGGTCGGCTCAGTCATGGAGCATTGGCGATGTTATCCAGCCCTACTCGCCCGCGCTTAGCGATAGCGGTGTGCCTATCAATGGGGTCTCTGGTAGCGTAACTGTAGCGGACACAGTTAGTGCCATGCCTATTACAGCGTTTGACATTACTGTGAGTAACAACACGAAAGCGATCAATGACGAAGCGTTCACCAACTTGATGACTGACTTCATTCCTGGCTTCCGTAGTGTCACAGGCAACATCACTGTTCGCGCTAACCAAGACCAAATCGCAGAGCTAAACCGTCGTCGTGACTTCGGAACTAGAAATGTTGAAATGATTCTAGGAGACACCTCCTCACCAGGTAACTACGTTGTAGTTAGTATGCCTAAGTGTGAGTTTGGGTTTGGCGCTTTGGAGATACCGGAAGCAGAGGAAGCTACCTTTACGCTTCCTTTCACTGCACTGGCTTCAGGTACAGGCGAGAATGAAATCGTATTAGGATTCTTCTAGGATTTACCTAGAATTTTATAAGAGGGAGAAACAAAATGGCTAGAGTAATAAAGCACATAGATACCGCAACTTGGTACGTGCCTGACATTGGTGAGAACAGGGAGGACGCGGAACCGTTCGCGGTCCTCCTATCACCTCTAAGTGGTGCTGAGATGCGCAAACTTGAACAAGCAGGAATGCAAAATGTTACGAAAGGACGTGGGCAGGTTAATTTCTACAAACGTATTCAAGACATTCAAGAACGCATTATCAAAGATCGTGTTCAAGAGGTAAAAAATTATTCGATTGTGCGATCTAATGGTGAGATTTTTGCACCCACAAATGGTGGTGAACTTCTTGAGGCTGTCTTACTCGTAGGTGCTGCAGAGGCAGAAGTTATCGACGATATCGTTGAGGCGCTTAAGGACACTTCAA
>VTLG01011972.1_pt1 | contig 11580 bp, 21 predicted proteins | sample 4694571 | NCBI WGS metagenome assembly VTLG01 (sample SAMN12604809, study PRJNA352737) | marine metagenome | biome: ENVO:00000447; feature: ENVO:00000209|ENVO:00000569|ENVO:01000036; material: ENVO:00002151; isolation source: viral sequences binned using virsorter ... | reverse complement strand
CTACGGCGCTTCTATTCCTAAAGATCAACAGGAAGCAGCTTTTACATGGCTTCGTAACAACGGTCTAGGTGATGTTATTAAAAATGATATCACCGTTACCTTTGGTCGTGGCGAAGATAACAAGGCAGCAGAATATGCTAACCTTGCACGAGGCAATGGGTTCGAACCTGTCCAGAAGATTGGAGTGAACCCAATGACACTCAAGGCACTGGTCAGGGAACGACTTGAATCTGGACAAGACGTTCCTGCCGACCTATTTAAACCGTTTGAGGGTAACCAAACAAAAATAACAAGGAGAAACTAGAAATGAGTGACGCGAAACAAGTAGCAACTAAAAAAGAAAACTTGCCTTCAGCTTCATTGTTTGAAGCAGATGCGCAAGCTGGTTTTGAGAATGTGAAGACAGAAAGTCTGGCTCCACCTATCTTAAAACTTTTACAGAACGGATCAGCCGAAGCACAGAAACGTAATCAAAATTACGTAGAAGGTGCAGAGCCTGGTATGTTCTTAAATACTGTTACGAAACAGTTATATAATGGTGATAAAGGAATACAGGTTATTCCATGTCATTATAAATTAGAATACCAAGAATGGGCAGATTATGGAACAGGTTCAGGTAGACCTGAAATGATCTATCCGGATACTTCTGATATTCTAGAAAAAACTACAAAGGGACCTGATGGTAAAGATAGATTACAAAATGGTAATTACATCTTAACTGTTGGTCAGCACTTTGTAATTATTGTAGGAGAGAAAGGTTCTGAAACTGCGATGATATCTATGAGTTCATCTCAAGGTAAAATTAGCAGAAAATGGAACTCCATGATGAAATCTATTAGTCTAGATGGTAAGAATGGTCCTTTCACACCACCATCGTTTAGCCACATATATAAATTATCTTCTGTATTAAATACAGGTAAAGGTAATCAATGGTATGGCTACAGCGTAGAAAAAATTGGTATGCTAGAGGATGCTAATATGTATGAACGAGCGAAGAAGTTCTACGAAGGCATCAAGAATAAAGCATAAGCAAGTTTTGGGGGCGTACGGTTCACTCCAGCGCCCCCGAAAGCAAAGTGGTGATGACAGGAATAGATAAATTTATAGATATATTTGGTGGGTCGTTTAGTGCCTATGGTCAAACTAGAAAGACAGATGAGTTTGACGATAGAGGTAAACACAAAACAAAATCTTTTATAATCAAAAAAACTCCAAGCACAAAAATGTTTCAAGACCATTTAGATGGTCTAGATCCTGCGTTGGGTATCATACCAATCAACGAGCAAAACAAATGTAGATGGGCATGTATAGATATTGATTTATATAACGGCTTCAATCACAAAGAATTAATTACAAAAATAAACACACATAAGTTTCCATTAACAGTATTTAGATCTAAGTCTGGTGGTGCACACGTATTTTTATTTACAAAAGAATTTGCACCTGCAGCATTGTTTAGATCAAAACTAAAAGATATGGCGGCCATCTTGGGTTATTCTAGAGCAGAGATATTTCCTAAACAAAACCAAGTTGATATGCATAAAGGTGGCACAGGTAGTTTTTTAAATCTTCCATACCACAATTCTAAAATGACAACTCGGTATGCTATTAAAGAAGATGGCTCTGCAATGACATTGTCAGAATTTTTTCTACATTACAATATTGTATCATTAACAGAAGAGCAGTTATCTAAATTAAAAGTTAAAGAAGAAAAAGCTGTAGATGATTTGTTAAAAGGTGCACCACCATGTTTAGTATCTATTGCAAAACAAGGTATACCAAACGGCCAAAGAAATAATGCGATTTATAATTTTGGTGTGTATTGTAAGAAAAGATATACAGACTGGGATATAAAAATTTTTAAATACAATGAATCTTATTGTCAACCACCGTTAGATAAAAAAGAAATAGATACTTTAATAAAATCCATCGATGGTAAAGATTATCAATACAAATGTAAAGACGAACCTATTGCATCTTTTTGTAATTCTAAGAAGTGTATACTGCAAGAATACGGCATAGGTGATGATGAATTACCTGGCGCAGAAATAAAAGAAATACAGAAGTATGACTCAGATCCACCATTATTTTATGTAACGATAGGTGATAAACAAGTTGAAGTGGAGTCAGCAGAACTACATGAACCTGATAAGTTTTCACTAAAATGTTTAGAACAAATCAATCAAGCCATGCCACCTATTGGTAAACACATATGGAGAAAGGCAATTAATAAATTATTAAAAGAAACCATACCGATAGAAGCTCCAGAGTCTACGAAGATTGATGTACAGCTAAAAGAAATACTTACAGATTATACTACAAAGATACCAGGTAAGGATTGGAAAGATATATTAAGAGGACTTGCGTTTACAGAGAAAGGTATAAGTTATTTTAAATTCAAAGACTTTTGGAAGTATTTATTACGAACTAAATCATGGCCAGAAAAACAATATCCAAAACAAAAGACAGCTAGATTATTAGAAACATTATTTAACGCAGAAGAAATACCAGGCAAGATAAATAACAAGAGTGTTAGATATATTGCGGTAGATCAACAAGAAGTAAACAAACCAATTGTAAGAAAAAATAAAATGAAGGAGCCACCTTTTGCGTAGAATTATTATTCCTGGCCCACCAGGCACAGGTAAAACACACAGACTCATGGAACATCTAAATAACGAATTAAATTTAGTTAAGACAAAACCTGAAAAGATTGCATACATAGCGTTTAGTAATGCTGCAGCAGATGAAGCAAAGAAAAGAATTACCAATGATAAAATACTTGTAAGCACAATGCATGCTTTTGGTAGTAGAGAATTACAACTCAGCACATCAACACATTTACTAAAAGGAAATAAATGGAAAGGTTTTAAAAATTTTTCTACTTATTGTTCTGATCTTTCTTTTGAAAGTTATATTAATGAGTCCGGTTATCCACAATACAAAAATAACCACATGAAAATTATTGAGTATGCAAGAAATAAAAAAATATCACTGGGTGCCGCCGCTGTAGAACTTGAATTACACTACAGCACAGACATCTGGTTAACCGAACAAATCTATGCAGATCTAGAAACATACAAAGAACAGACAGGTATGTTTGAATATTCTGATATGATTTCTAAATTTGTCGAGGAGGATAAGTGTCCACCACTACACTGTGTTTTCCTCGATGAAGCCCAAGATCTAAGTCCTCTGCAATGGGACATGTTCTTTTACATAGAAAGTAAGTGTGCTCGTTCTTACATTGCAGGGGATGATGATCAAACTATTTATACGTTTCAAGGTGCTGATCCAAATATATTTATTAATTTAAAAGGACATTTAGATCCACAGATACAATCACGTAGAGTCCCTCGAAAGATACATAAATTAGCAGAGTCAATCTTTCCTCACATGTCTACTAGATTGCAAAAGAAGTGGGAGCCAAGAGATGCTGAAGGTAGTATTTATGATGACATACCTTTTCAAGATATAGATTTTTCTAAAGGCAACTGGATGATACTTACTAGAACAAATAAAATGTTATCTACATTAAAAGATCATTTGTATGATTTAAATTTACGATTTGACGCTAAGCAACAAGAACTATTACCTAAAAGAATGTTAAATGCATATAGGGTTTGGATAAGATTAAATCAAGGTGCATTTGTAAATAAAGAAGATTTAAAAGATTTGTGGGACTATCTTACTGTAAAACAAGGTCACCTTGTAAGAGGATACGCAAGCAACAAGACTCTAGAATCTATTGACTCAATTAATATGGATGGACTAAGAGCTGATTACGGGTTGCGAGCGACGGGGGGCTGGGAGACATTGAACTTTCCAGAAAGCAGTAAAATCTACATTAGAACTATTCTAAAGAACGGTGATGATCTAATGAAACCTGCAAGAATAAAATTATCTACAATACATAGTGTAAAAGGTGAAGAGTGCGATAACGTTGTTTTGTTCACTGATTTAGAAAGAATCATATACGAATCAGCACAGAATGATGCCGACGCTGAACACCGTACATTTTTTGTAGGTATAACAAGAGCAAAAGAAAACTTATTTATAGTCAATCAAGATTATGAATATCAATATAACATAGGAGCACCAATAATATGACAGATCCAGACGGACTAGAAAAAGCATTTCCACAATCAAGGCAGGTTGGAGGGAATCACTACAAAAATTTTCACATTCAGCCGTATGAGTTTATTTCTAAAAATAATCTCTCATTCTTTCAAGGATGCGTTGTGAAATATGTCTGTAGATATTTATCTAAAAATAAGATAGAAGATCTAGAGAAGATAATTCACTATTGTGAATTAGAAATACTTAAGTTAAAAGATACAAAAAAGAAATAATGTTTACAGCACAAACAGAATGGGATTGTCCTGAAAGTTTTCCAGATTTATCTGATGCAAAGTATATTGCAATTGACTTAGAAACAAAAGATCCAGATCTTAAATCAAAAGGATCTGGAGCCATACAAGGTCATGGTGAGATTGTGGGGTTTGCTGTGGCTGTTGATGGATGGTCTGGTTACTACCCCATTGCACATGAGGGTGGTGGTAACATGGATAGAAGAATTGTTTTAGAATGGTTTAAAAAAGTTTGTGCAACAAACGCTGTAAAAATATTTCATAACGCAATGTACGACGTGTGCTGGATAAGAGCGTACGGTATACCTATTAATGGACACATTATAGATACTATGGTTATGGCATCACTGATTGATGAAAATAGAATATGGTATACGTTAAACAGTATATCATATGATTATTTACGAGAAGTAAAAGATGAAAAAGCTTTACAACAAGCTGCAGAGTCTTGGGGTATAGATCCTAAAAAAGAATTATATAAATTACCAGCGATGTATGTTGGTAACTATGCAGAGAAAGATGCAGAACTTACACTAGAATTATTTAAAGTTTTATCTAGAGAGATATCAAAACAAAACCTTACAAATATATTTGATTTAGAAACACAGTTATTTCCATGTTTAATTGATATGAAATTTAAAGGGGTGTGTGTCGATGTCGAACGTGCTCATAAATTGAAGAAAGAGTTATCACAACAGGAAGAGCTACTCCTAGAAGAAGTAAAAAAACAAACAGGAATAGATGTTCAAATATGGGCTGCAAGATCGATCGCCAAAGTATTTGACAACCTTTCCTTATCCTACGCCAGAACCGAGAAAACAAACTCACCTTCATTTACAAAAAATTTCCTTTCAACTCATCAACACCCTATAGTTAAGAATATAGCAAAAGCTAGAGAGATAAACAAGGCACACACAACCTTCATAGATACTATATTAAAACATCAATATAGAGGCAGAATACATGCAGATATTAATCCAATAAGATCTGATCAAGGTGGCACGGTTACAGGTAGGTTTAGTTATTCTAATCCAAATCTACAGCAGATACCTGCAAGAAACAAAGATCTAGGTCCTATGATAAGATCTTTATTTATACCAGAGAAAGATCACAAGTGGGGATGTTTTGACTATTCACAACAAGAGCCAAGATTAGTTGTGCATTACGCAGCAACAACAGAACCTATTTGTTTTGATAACTCAGTTTCAAACATTGTAGAAAAATTTAAAGATAACAGTGTCGACTTCCATCAAACAGTAGCGGATATGGCAAACATATCTAGAACACAAGCAAAAACAATTAACCTTGGATTGTTTTATGGTATGGGTAAAGCAAAACTACAGGCAGAGTTAGGATTAAATACAAAAGATGAAGCAGAAGATTTATTTAATCAGTATCATCAAAACGTGCCTTTTGTTAGAGATCTCATGAACTATACTTCAAAGACAGCTCAAACATCTGGATCTATTGGTACACTGTTAGGACGTAGATGTAGATTTAATAAATGGGAACCAGCTCAGTTTGGCATGCATAAACCTATGGATTATGAAGAAGCTGATAGAACTTACGGTAGAGGTAGAATTAGAAGAGCGTTTACATACAAAGCCTTAAATAAACTTATACAAGGTTCTGCAGCTGATATGACAAAGAAAGCTATGGTAGATTTATATAATGAAGGAGTGATACCACACATACAAATACATGATGAGTTAGACATCTCAGTTGAGTCTGATGACGCGGCAAATAAAATAATTGAAATTATGGAGAATGCTGTTAGTTTAAAAGTTCCCAATAAAGTTGATTATGAGTCAGGCAAAACTTGGGGCGATATTTATGATTAATTATGGCTTACTTAAATGCAAACATACCAGTGGAGTACGCACAAATCAGGAGAGAGTATCTCTATGATCTTAAGAGTCATCATGGTGAAGTTGAAGATTGTATTATCTTTGGTATTAGTGCCATTACGGGCAAGTCTATTCTTTTTCACGCTATTATGGAGAACGGTGCTATCTTTTATCGTCTCCCTATTACGGCATTTATACAACGTGGCTTTAAGCCTACTGATGTACCTAGGCGTAGATTGGATGAGCTTCAGCTTTGGAATTGTTTCAGTTATTATCCTTCTGTACATACTTGGGATATCCTAGAAGCTCAAGCAGGTAAATACATAGGAAAAGACAAGAAATGGCATCCTGGTAAATATCTATTTACAGTTGACTTTGCCCATCCTGAAAGTAATATACTAGATACGGACCATTCAGAGATTCCGCACGAGCACAAATGTGCTCACATCATAGCCCTAGACGACGGGAACTATGCAGCACAGCCAAATAATAGATGTATATGGGACATACCTTCGTTCACAGTGAAGGATAATATTCCAGATTGGAAGGTGCAGACATCTGAATGGAATGTTGAAAACACAAGTAAATGGAAGACCGAAGATACGGATAACTTCTTTTACGAAATTGAGGAGAAGAAACATGATTGAAAAATGTAAAAATATTTGTTGCAAAGTTTGGGACAAAATTAAAACTGTCTGGAACTGGATTGTGTCAAGATTCAACAGGTAATTTATGGCAAGAAAACAACCTAAGACTAAGTTGTCCAGATTTGAATGGGTAAAGAAGAACATAGTAATTGTACCTGTTGTGGCTGCAATATTAGCCGGAACATTTACGTCTGTAAGATATGTTCTTAGTCTTACTGATACAATCGAAGCAAATAAACAAACCATTGTTAATTTATCAAGAGATTTAAAAGTAGCAGAAGATAAGCTAACCGAAGTTGCTACAAGACTATCTGCAGCAGAAGCGACATGGGAAATGGCAGAAAATTTATATAGACAATTGGCTGATCAAGTAAGGGAGCACGCATATGATATTAAGGATCTTAATAGGTAGTATATTAATAGCGTTACTTGCTACTGCAGCTAGTGCACGTAATGAATATTTAAATGATGGCACAAACTCTTGTGATCAAGGTAGTTGGGAAGCATACACAGAAGTAAGGCAGCGTGAATACAAGACAGGAACAAGCGCTGAAAACCAAGATCAAGTTGTTGGCTTTAGATGGAGAAAATCTATTGGACCTGTGTGTGATGAAGAGTTTGCAAACGAGCAAAGAAAAAAACAAAAAATAAAAACACAATTAGAACTTGTAAAAGAGTGTAAAAGAGTGCCTAGAATTAACCCACCACCTCCACAGTTTGCAGAGTTAATTAATATGTGTGCAGAATTAGGTCTTGTATCTACACAGTCTTATGGTGAAAGAGACTTTGATCCAAAAGTTAGTTATTGGACAGAGCTAAAACAACAGTATTTAAAAGATAACCCAGATGTGATAACACTAGACAATTATAAGGAAAAGAATGGCAAATAAACCACTAAAAATTAGCGAAGAGGCAGCTGTGCAGATGCCTATGAAGACGGTTGCCAGTTTGATCGCGATGGTCGCCATCGGGACCTGGGCTTATTTTGGCCTACACGAAACGCTTAACAATCACTCAACTCAAATAGAGTTAATGCAAAAAGATTTAGAACAAAACACAGAGTTTAGAATTAAATACCCAAGAGGTGAGTTAGGTCAATCAGCTGGAGAAGCAGAACTTTTTATGATTGTAGAACACGTCAGTGGTTTACTAGAAGATGTAGAAGCAGAGATTAAAAGTATGAGAAACAATGCTGTTAACATAGAGTTTTTAAAGAAAAGAACAGAGAAGTTAACTGAAGACGTAGAGAAACTAATTAGAAACGGAAGTGGTCATCAATGATAGAAACTGTATTTGCACTTATCTTAACTTTAAACGGTTCGATGATAGAACATGTATACAAAAACTCGTTATCCGATTGTTTGAAATCAAAGCGTATCGCGCAAAACGAGGTAAATCCAGAAAGAGTAGTATTTACTTGTAAAAAAGTAAAAGCTAAAACGGAAATATACATGGATCGTAAGAAAATTTTAAGTATACTATAACAATGAAACTTACAGCAAATATAACTCTTGATGAGTTAACTAAGTCTCAGATTGCGGAGAGAAAAGGTATCAATAATAATCCTAATCCACAACAGATTGAGAACTTAAAAGCATTAGCTATAAATATATTACAGCCAGTTAGATCTCACTTTGATAGACCATTAATTATATCATCAGGATTCCGTTGTGCCCAGCTGTGCACAGAGATAGGATCAAAAATCTCAAGTCAACATACGGCGTTTGATGGTGCAGCTGCAGCAGACTTTGAAATACCTGGTGTAGATAATAGAGAGCTAGCTCTTTGGATTAAGAATGAGTTAGAATTTGACCAATTAATTTTAGAATTTTACAGAGACAATGAACCTACTTCAGGCTGGATACATTGTAGTTATTCAACAGAAGCAAATAGAAATCAATCACTCAGAGCATTTAGAGAAGATGGTAAAGTAAATTATAAGCCATGGTTAGAATAGGTTATATAGATACTGTTCATGGTATTTGTCCTAGTTGTGAAGAGGACACTTTATTAGTTGCAATCGTAACTGATTTTTATAAATGCACACATTGTGGTGAAGAGACTAGACAGTATGTAAATGGTTCTATTAAGTATTTAAAACTTGATGAGAAAGACAGAGAGTTTGTACAAAAAGCAAAAGAGCTAGACGAAAAAGATGGGTAAAAAGAAACCACTATTCGGAGTAAATAATTATCATAAACGCACACCAAAGAAACGTCCAGGTAAACATGCGAAGAAATATTCTAAACGTAAACCTCACCGTAAGAAGTATCGTGGCCAGGGGCGTTAGTTTAGAATCATTCTAATGTACATATGAAACCAGTTATTATCACATTATTGTTTTTAACAACGTTTGGAGATATTAAAATGACGTCGTTTGAAGTTGTATCAGGAGATAGCTGTGAATCTTGGTTTACACAGAATGTAAGAGTGCATGAACGTAAACAACGTAAGATGTTTAGTAATCATTACTATCACGAGTACAAGGGTAAACAGGTTATTGGTTATATATGCGGTGATGAACCCCCGCAATAGGAGTCTCTTTACACTGAAATGAAATCACTATTCTTTGTTCATTAGTTTGTTCCACACCTATATCACGCATCATACCCATAGCATTTAAGTAACCTGCAGTTGCACAATCAAAATGCGAGTCATAAAACACGTCATTTGTTACAGGGGGTAAACATGTCTGAAATGAGGCAGAACACACCGATAGCACTAATAAAAATTTCATTTGACCTCTTGTATATTTTGAGTTAATGTCCTATATTAAGAACAATATAAATAATAAAAGAAAGGTTACAAGCTATGACAGACTTTAGCAAGTACAAAAACATAACGGTCGATCATGACACATACGCGACCATAACAAGACTGCAGACTAAAATTACACCTGATGTAAAATTAAGTCGTAGTCAAGTTGTAAAAACATTAGTGAATGAGAAGGCGAGAAAGTTAAATGGCAGACTTAGCAAATAGCGGAATATTCTTTGAGCACAAACTAACACCAGAGCAAAAACTTTGGAAAGCAGTTTTATCTCAAGGAGTATACGAAGCATGTTCTAAAAAAGCTCAAGCTTTGCCATTAACTTACGGAGAAATGAGATCAGCTTTAGAATGGGTTGATCTAGGAAATAGAGACTTTGTTCAAGTGTGTGTTTATGCCGGGTATGACCCCGCATACATATACAGGAAAGCAAAGGACAAAGTAAAAAGGTGGGTCAATGGTTCGTAAAATATGTGATCAATGCATGGGCAACGGTTATAGAAGAATCTGGAAAGACCAACATGAAAGAGAAAAAATAACAATACAATGCGCAGTGTGTGAATCTGCGGGAGAGGTAGAAGATGAAGATTTTAGCTATGATTATAGTGGTCTTGACCTTAACAAGTTGCAGTAAAGTAGAAATAGGAGACTTTAAATGGGATCCTAAAACTGCGATGATGAGAATGACGTTCGGAGTATCTAAATGATGACAGATAAAGACTGTGCTGAACTAGAAAAACAGTTGGAAAGACTTAAGTTTAGAAACGAGGTGCTACATAAAGCAAATCAAAAACAACAAGATGAGATACTAGACTTAAGAACTAAAGTTAAAAAACTAGAACACGATGCAGTTAATCAATTTAGAAACAAGGGCGAGATGTGAAGACCATACCTGATCTAATAGACGATATAAAATACTATTGGAAAAGAACTAAGGATGTTCCATTGTCTTGGATGGAGCACATTGGTTCAAAGATGAATGTTTATGCTTGGAACAAGAGATGGAAAAACAGAGAAGAAGGAACTGGGTATGGTAAAAAAAGGTAAGCTAGCAGGAAGATCTGCAAAAGATAAGATAGTAATTATTGATTTTGTAAAGAAACATAATGCAAAATTTTGTACGACATGTGGTGGTTTAAAATCTTTGGACAAATACAGTAGAAGAGCAAAAAATTTTCTTGGTTATTCAGCCACTTGTAAAGACTGTCAACGTGAAGCTGATAGAAAATACCAGAATACAGAGAGAGGTTATATGATGCTATTGTGGAACTCGATTAAGAAGCGCACGAAGATAAAAAAATTAAATTCTACCATAACATCCTTTGATCAGTTTTTTGATTTATGGCAAAAACAAAAGAGTGAGAGAGGTTTGATTTGTCCTTATTCTGGAAGAGAGATGACTCTTAAAAAAATATTAAGAATGCATGAAAAAGGTAATCTTGGTCGAATAGTTACAAATGTTTCAGTTGATAGAATAGATGGGGACATAGGGTATCAACCAAATAATATTATATTTTGTTCCTGGTATGCTAATAATATGAAAAATAATATAACGTTTGAAGTAGCAAGAAATTTTGTACGAGTATATATAGAGAGGTATCATGACTTATTCAAAGAATAACCCAGTAGCAAAGGAACTTAGAACACCAAAATATAGATCTAAAGTAGTGAAAAATAAGAAAAAATATGATAGAAAGAAATATAACGCAGCAATTGCGTATCATGAAATGTTAAAATATTTTAGAAATAATAATGGCGATTAAACATAAAATAAAAGTTAAAAATGCGACCGTAAGAGGTTACCAGGCTAGGGGTACAAGTCCTGCAGAATTGCGTTCCTCTGGACCTAAGCAACGACCTGAAAGGGTAGCGACGATGCCTGGCGTTAGTGGGGAGAATATCAGACGTGATGTCCCCGCTGACGAGATGAAGACAGTTAGATTTGA
>VTLG01006687.1_pt1 | contig 11580 bp, 27 predicted proteins | sample 4694571 | NCBI WGS metagenome assembly VTLG01 (sample SAMN12604809, study PRJNA352737) | marine metagenome | biome: ENVO:00000447; feature: ENVO:00000209|ENVO:00000569|ENVO:01000036; material: ENVO:00002151; isolation source: viral sequences binned using virsorter ... | reverse complement strand
CATTTCGATTAAACCCCTCCTCAATTTTTGAGTGGAACCACACCCCTTCTGATAAATCAAAGTAGGGTGAAATTTCTTTTTTTATCCGCTTCCATGCCGTCCCATGCACTCGCAAAATACGCCCCATTTTTTTATCATCATCTTCCAGCCAACCCTTTTTCTTCCAAGTATAAAAAAGAATCAGACAGTACGCCCCATGAGCGTCTAAAGATAAATCCGCAGTGTCAGAAAGATAATCACTAACGAAAAAAGGCATATAAGGTAATTTACTCATTTTGACCTCCAGTGTTTTCCTATGCCCTCGCATGATACTATACCTGCTTGGCGAATTAAATCGTTTTCCTTATACCAATTTATAATACGATCCCTAACAGCCCCCCATCCTAACCCGAACGGCAAATTTCTCCCAGTTATCATTTCATAAGCATCTTCGCTGGAAATATTGTTAGACTTTAAATATTTGATATGTTCGCTTGCGATATCATTCATTTCAGTTTTAAACATCGTAAATGCACCCCTCTATCCCACAAGGAAAAACCGACTCTGCTGGTCGGTTGTTTTCATAAAGATTTATTCCGCATTGATCGCATTTTCCCGTTTTGCTAATTAATAGTTTTATTCTTTTCCGCATATTCTCACCCTTCCTAAATTTCTTTTTTACTTTTTCAATATTTCTTGTATTGCCATGAGTTTTATACATCGTCTCTTCCAGTAACATCACTTCCGCATAATTCGCAAACCAAACTGACCCCAGTGTACAACGCCCAGCAATCCTCGCTGTTGACTAATTTATTACACCAACGGCAATTCTTATAAGTTACCTGATCCCCATCGCAGCAATGAATAAAACCATTGTGGCAGCCATCGTAGTCACAAGGCATTTGATTAATTTGCCCTTTGCCGTGGCATTGTGGGCAGTTCATCTCCGCACCTCTACAATTTTGACATTATGCAGTGCCTCGACTAGCTTTTTCTTTAGCTTATAAACTGGGGTCTTAAAACCCTTCACATCTTCGCAGACATATTTATCGTATTCATAATAATCAAAGTCGGCTCTATATGAGCAAATTTTTTTCCCATTAATGACGCAATCAAATTTAGGCTGAAGCCTCAGATCAGAAATTGCGTTGGCTTTTTCCAGCAACTTCAATTCCGTATATCTTTTCGCCTCAGCCTTTGAGTCAAACATAATCCCGTCAACTTCGGTTTTTTTATTTCGGTATTTCAGCAATTTTACAAACTATACTCTGCGATCTTTTTACCGCTTTTAGTTTCAATTATTTCAGTCTTAATTGCGTGACCTTTATTTCTTAGCTCAAAAATTCTTGCACCAAGCCTTAAAGTCCCAAACAACTCAAGACCACCAAAGGAAGTAATCTTATTTCCTTTTTTTAAATAAGCCAAAATTTTGGTATTTTGCGAATCGGTCTTAGACATTATCTTCTCCTATAAAAATGTCGGGTCGAAGCTCACTACGTTTCACCCGTGTTATATTTGAAAACTCAACTAGCCTTTTAATTGGGATTTCTTCCCACTGGTAGATTGCCTGTCGTGATACACCTAATCTGTTAGCAACCTGCTCCACCCCCCCTGCGTTTTTGCATATTCTTATAATTTCGTCTTTATCCATTATTTCACACTAACCCTTTTCATTTATTTTGTAAATATTTGATTTACTATTTAACAGCTCTCCCCAGATACCACTATAGGCAACCGCATCAAGTAAATTGTCATAATTATTTTTCCCGACTTCTTGACGTGCCAATTTTAACAACACCATACAAAAGGCAACTTGCTCTGGGGCAATTTCTGTTTTTAGGTACGTCCCCCACAATTCAGCTATTCTATTATGTAGCTCAATATAATCGCCGTGGCTTGTCCTATCACCAGAAACAAGCAACTTTGCTTCGCCTAAAATTTTACTTGGCGTTCTCATATTAGTACCAGCGCAATAAAGCCCATTAAAAAAATCATGGAAACGCCTAAAAAATCTTTTAAAAAATTCATCGTAAAGTTCCTCCTTTTTTCAAACTTCAATAATAAAATATTATTTATTAACATTATCTTAAATTCATTTCAGCTTTTTGATAACTTAGCTCGGTTCTTTTCATATCGATCCAAGTCCTATAAACATCATAGGAAATTTTTGCAATTAGACTTAGGGTTCGTGCTTCGGCTAACTCTTGTAAATGGTTTTGAAATTCATCACTAGCCCTTGCTGCCCTTTCTTTTGATGCCTCACTGCCGTCCATTTTTCCAGCTATTTGGCACAGTATACTTTTGGTTGCATCGTCCAACGCCTTAAACTGCGCATCTTTATCAGCCCAAGACTTTCCTCTAACACTTAATTCATGTGCAACCTTATCTGGGTCAAAATTCATAATTTACACCTCCAAGTCTTAAAACAAATTCTTCCGCATTGCTCCAACTATCTATCTCATTTTCAAACCTATTATATAAATCAAACAAAACATCAGTGACAATTTTGGGATCAATTTTTTTATCTACCCACCAGTTTTCCTCACCATGATTATGCTGGTCACTATGGCATAGGGCGCATAAGGGAACTGTAAAATTATCACTGGGCTTCAAGCCTGTCCCACAAGGGGCAATATACCTAACGTGAGCAGCTTGGCTTCTCGCTCGTGTTTTACAGATAGCACAGGGTAAACTGCGGATGTAATCCAAATACTTTTTGTCTCGTTTAAAAACTGTTTTTTTGATTTGCATAACTAGCCTTTGAAAAAGTGGGTGGACAGCCAAGGAGGTGAAGGAGATTGAGGGCAACCGCCCACCCGAAGTATGAAACGCCCTCAAAACGGAATTTTATCATCCAATTCTTCTGGAATAGTTTCTGGTTTTTCTAAGTCCTCGTAACTTCTTTTATTCTGATAACCAGCAGATTCATTTTTTTTAGTTTCTACAAAATCAGTCATCTGTATTGAAAAAAAACTTCCATAAGGACCAATTTTATCCCAACCACCTAGCGACACTTTTTCGCCAGCTTTTAAATCCCTATGGGCGGTAATAGACCCAGTTATATCAGGGTGCTTATCAAGCGTCTTGTACTTATTAACACTTAAAGTTCCGTCTCCGTCTTTAGGTTCGTATGCCATTCTCTAACTCCTCTGCTCTCTTTTTAAAATGTTGCGATAATCCTAAATAATTCAGTTTATCATCAGTAGGGTCTGGTTCGTGATCCCAATGATGGGGCGTATCTACTTTTAATTGCTTTGTAACCTTGATTGTTTCTTTTGAATTTTGCAACGCCACCAACGAATCTAAATCTTCGCAATCATAAATATCACGCCTGATTGCTCTACTAGCTTCAAGTAATTTAATCTTCGCCAATGGACCCACCCAATCAGGATCGCTGGTTTTCTTTTCTCGTATTTGTTGGGCTTCGTTGCCGTCATCATCAAATTCGCCTTCCAAAGATAACACGCACTGTATTGTATAACGCCTCATGTATGTAATTTCTGAGCCTGTTTGTTGTGCCGTCCCTGTTTTTAAAGGTAAAAAAGTGCGAATAAATTGACCGCTTTCTGCGTGAAATAAAGTACAGGCAATACCTACACCCTGATCAGATTCAAAAGTTTGATGGTAAGTCATTAAACCTTCGGCTTTTAATGCGTCTCTACAGGCATCATATATATCGCCTAAAGTTGCATACTTAGATTTAAAGTGAGGATTATTCCCACTCTTTTCTAGTTTATTAAAATTATTCTCAGCTTCACTTTTAGCCTTTAAAACTTCGGTAATTTCATTACTTTGCGTTTCCATTTTCTACGCCTCCCTTACGCCGACCACTTCTATATAGGTCGGCTCACCAGTTATATTAAAGGCATCACAGTACCTATCAGCAAGTACGCTATCTGGCATATGACCCAATTGATCCTTATATGCCAATTTAGCAATTGCGAGAATTTCATTATTTGACATAACCAAAAAATCTCGCTCAACTATATCGTCTACCATAGAACGCTTGACACTAGGCAATAATCGTTTACTGGTACTAAAACATTCTTTTTTCATAATTTTCTCCTATATTGTTCATACTGTTTTTAATTTAATTTATTTGATTTAAAAAGTAAAGCATCAATTTACTATTATTTCTTTTCCATATTTTCGCCACGTTTATTTTGAACTTTTTCCCAAAGTGAATAGAAATGTTCAAGAGAGTGTTTCCCCAAATCTATCTCAATAAATTCCGTAACCTCACTTTCCAGATCGTTTAAAATATAATTTAAAATACGAAACTCGTTTTCATTAATCTTTAAATTTAATGTTCCCATTAGCTTTTCCCCTCTAAAGTTAAAGGGGGGGTGTTACCCCCCTGTAATTAAAAATTATAATCGTGAAATTTGCGAGGTGATTTCTCGATGTAGTGCTTGCCTACTTCTGAGTGGAAGTAGCCATCTTTTCTTAATCTAGCTTTAATAATGGGATTTTTTTCGTTGGATTTCATATCCCATTTTTGTTCGTCTTGGTTGGCTAAATGCCCAGCAAAACCACCTTCGTGCCAGTCTTTTTTCCAAGGCAATTCTTCACAATCCATTTCTCTGATTTCTATAGTTTTATCAGAAATAACTCTAACAATTTCGTAGGGGGTAATGTCGCTATAACCGCCGTTGTTTGCGTAAGAGCAATTCTCTTTAATTATAAAAAATTGACGAACAATCTCTGGGTGAGGGATATTTTTCTTTTCAATAAACGCATGAGCTTCGTCTATAGTATTAAAAGAATCTCCGTATCTATGCACTACAGCCTTATCGTTTGGATTATTTGGAACTGTAGTTTTTTCTTCAACTTTGTATTTGGTAATCATTAGATTTTCTCCTTGTTGTTTCAATAAAGATAATATACCTCATAGCTATTTTAGTGTCAAGTTTTAATTTACAAATAATACAAAAAAATATCAGGAGAAATATAATTCGGTCTCTTTTGCCCTCCTTCTAACAAGCCCTTTCACTATGCGACCACCAGCCCTCCTCCATTGCCAAAATAACTTACCAGCACCTTCGATCTCGCCTCTTGTTATTTTACTGCGAATTTGCGAAGCTCGAAAATTACCAGAACCAATATTAAAAGTGAGGGACGTTAAAGCCCCCACCTGATTTTCAGTTAGTTTGTGAAAGTATGGCTGAGTCAGTCTTGCAACCGCATTGTATGAGATCTTAGTATCTCTGCGAAGTAAGTTTTCGGCTTGCTCTCTGGTAATTGGTTCGTGATCCATTTTAACCCTATTGCCATCCAGACCATAGATAGCGCCAAAACCGATGGTAAGATAACCAGCACTGCACTTATAGGGAGTTTCACTAAATCCTTCAAATTCAGATATGAGATTAATTGTTTCATCGTTTATCATCCTACTTATTTAATTTTTCAAAAGTTCTATTCCCAAACCAAAAAGCGACTATAAGAGATAGCAAAGAACGCAACTCCTCAGAAAAAGCTGTTTCAATGGCACTGGCAATATCCACTCCGTTACCTGTCAGCGCAATAGCGACAGATATTTCTAACCCGACCCAAGTCAAAACTACAAGGTATGTAATTACTGGTCTGACAGAAGCTGAGAGCGTAGCCGTCCATGGGGAAGCTCGTTTCATTAATTCCGAATCGTGGCGATATAAACTTTTTATCTTTTCAGCGTCAGCTTCTACTTTAGCTTCCTCTAATCTGGATTCACCAATTTTTGCTTGCACATCAGCTTGCGCTTGAATTAATGCGAGTTCATGTTTTTGGTCAGATTTTTTATTCCACGCACTTACTAGGGAGGGGACTGTAGAGCCAGCCAAACCTATTACAGAAGAAATAATTGAAAGCATTATTTTGTGGCCTGATCTGCAACGTCAAGTGTTTCTAATTTTTTCATTACTACATATACCTCTTTTAATAAATTAGTTAAATTGCGATGGGTCATTGGGGCCACGATTACCTTACCACCTGTATCTATTATTATTTGCGCTAGCCCAGTATAATCACCGCTTCTTTTTTCTGGGATCACTGTGATGTTTGCGTTTATCTCGTCCTTAGCCATGTCAGGTACTCCGCTCCTTCTTTTAAATCTGCGAATGCTTTCAAACGTCTTGTGGGAATCTCCTCGACAGGATCGACAACAAACATGATGGAACCTCCGTATAGGAGGCTTGGGAACCCGTGTGTTTTTGCGAATTGATCTGCCCATTTGTATCCTCGACTTCTTGCCATAAAAACGACTTTGCCTGATTTATATTCCTCCTGTGAAATTGCCCAGTTGTGGTGATGACCAGCAACTATAATATCTGATTCTTCGCCCCATAACGCCTCACGTTTCTGCCCATGAAGCGGATTGTAGATTGAAGTCCCCTTATGAGAGTGAGCTGCATTGATTTTAACTTCTGAACCATTTGGGAAAACTAATCTAAACTTTGCTTGCCAATCCATCATAGGAATTTGCTCAGCGTTTAAAGTCTTTAAATAAGTTGAAAAATCTCCCATTGTGTCATGGTTGCCGATAAGCCAAACCCTCCACGGGATTCCAGCGTCTTGTAAAAACCACTTTGCTAATCGTTCTTCTGTTGAACGTGAAACATCGGTCTCAGCATATAACTTAGTGAGATACCCTCCCCACCCATCAACAGTGTCTCCAAGATTTACGCAATGTATACCTTCGGTTTTAGTCATTATATCTACGTCATGTCTTAATAGTTTTACATGACAATGACTGCCTAAATGCGGATCGCCAACGAATACCCACCCAGTTGGCTTCATATCATTTATTTTTACTTGAAACCAATTCATCGCCTCTTCACGCTCTAATTTTTTATTAAAGCGTTTTTCTAGGCTATCTAGGATTTCTTCGGCTGGAATATCGTCATCGGGGAATTGTGGGAGTTCCACAGTAGGGGTGGGGTTATTGTTTTTGGATAAAATTCTTTTAACTTTACTATGAGAAAAACCAAGTTGTCTGGCAACTTCGGCCTTATTATTTATTTCCTGATATAAACTTTTTATTTGTATTACGTCAGGATGGTCTTCTGTATATAATTTCAAGATATTAGTTCTTCGGGCTGTTTTAGACAAACCACTGTTGCGTGTAACAATGGAACTTTTTGAGAAGTAACTTTTATTATTTGCGCTCCTCTATAGAGACATTTCGCCTCATCTTTGTATGGACCCAATTCATCTTCTAATTGAAAACTACCGCCAGTTAAAGAAACAAAAACCACGATTGTTTTAAACATTTAACATTACTCATCTTTCGGCTTTGGTATGTAAATATGCCGTCCATTATGTGCAGCCATTAGGTGGTCTACATCCCTTCGTAATGAATTAGAGCGATGATGTAGCGCCTCAATTTCTCGGTGTTCTTTTTCTTGGTTCTCAGGACTAAGCATTGACCCAATAACGCTAATTTGATGTTTCATAACTGCATCACCTGATTCCGTTGCATCAAGCCTTGCATTAAGACTGTCTATTTCTTTGCCAGTAGCTTTTAAATCTTCTTGAATCCTAGCAACAGTGGCTTTTATAACCGCCCATGTTCCAGCTAGTCCAGAAAGAACAACGCCTATGGTCAGAAGTTCTTTAGGTCCAAGTTCCATGTTATTTCCTCGTATACATTATAAAAACCCATAACGCTCCAACTGCTGCGCCTATAGAAATTATTGCCCCAACAATCTCACCAGCTTTTTTTATTCTTCTAGCTGATATACGTTTTTTTCGATCTAATGCTTCTTCGTATCTTTTCTTTTTTTCCTCATGGGCAAGTAAAATTTCTGCCCAAGTATCCTTTCCCCATTTACGATTAAGCATATAGGAAATGCGGTCTATATTTTTTTGAGCCTCTTTTTCTTCAATAGTCTCAGTAATAGCCATTTGGAGAAATTTATCTGAGGTAGACCCTTTAATAAACTGCCCCCACCTTGAGGCTATTGGGTGAGACTTTTTCTTTAATTGCTCTTGGCCTTTAAATAAATTTTCTACTAACCCACCAATATCTGAAATATCTTCGGTGCTTTTTAAAGCAAGTTTAATTGCCTTGCAACTTTGATTGACCAACTGCAATCCGAATAATGTTTCTGCCAAAACCACATTTAATCCTCTGCGTCTCGGCAGTTACAATCATTGCATGAACAGTCTTCGCACTTAGTTTCACAATGACATGGGTGTTCGCAGTGAATACAGGTCATGGTTTTGAAGGCCAAGTGATTGTTTTAACAACAGTCGAGTCGTCATACTTAGAAGGTAAGTCTCGTAGATCAGCCCTGTACTTCTTCATCTCATCCGAAAGAGTTACATCACTTAAAGCATAGAAATCAGTCTCAGCTAACTTTCCATCTCGCTCTGCTCTTAAACTTTCAAATGCTCTTTTTGGAGCAGCATCAGCCCATGCCTTCTCTTCAGCATCTCTAGCCTTTTCTTCGTCATTGGTTAATTGGACTTTTACACCATCAACCATTTTAAATCGTGCCATTTTCTTCTCCTAACTAGGCGTTAAATTAAATTGTTATTTTTTAAACATTTAGGCATTTGCTCTTTTATAAAAGAAAAATTTGCCTGTTGCGATATTTGTGCTACTGCTAAAATAAATTTTAACGGCTGTTACAGCTTCATCAGTAGTTCTAAGCCCAATTATATCTTGACTTAGCATTTCTGCTCCCTGTGTTTTACCCCCTCCTTGACCAAAAAATACTGTCTCCGCACCAGTATCCGCAGGGTTTAAAATAGTTACACTAATGGCATAGCTTTCATTTGAGGCTGTTCCTCCACCTTGCCCCAAAAGTCTTACTTGGGAAGCAGAAGTACTAGATTCAGCAGTCTTTGTTGTATTTACAATACCGCCAACAACATAAGCATAACCACTGGTTTGATAGGTTGGCGTGCCTCCTGTACCATATTGTAAATATAAGTCCTTGTTATCACTAGCTGGAACAATATCATACGCTTGAACTTGATAATCATACCCAGACGCCATTCCAGTAAATTCTACAGCAGCAGTTCCCGATGCAGTAGCTCCGCTAACAAATTCCCATCCACCACCAGCCCCCCATGTGCCATTTCCTTTTAATACTGTACTACTTGAAGCAGTACCAGTGGCACTTATCATTCCTACGTCTAGTTTTGTTGTAGACATTTATATCTCCTACGGCTTTGGATATTTATCTTTTACGGCTTTGATAGTTTCTTTCCACTTATCAATTCCGTTGTGATAAATATCATCAAGTTGATCTCCAATGGCTGGATAAGCTCCTCGTCTGTCATCTTTGTACTTTTCTTTGGCGATGTATTCTTTTTCGGCGGCAGCACTAGCAGCATCATTTTTGTCAGCTTCGGCTTCTTCTTCAGCAGTAAACGGCTTGTTTCCATCCTTATTTGTATGATACCTAGTCATGCTATTTTCCTCCGACTTAAAACAAATGTCCCACTATCAATCGTTCCAGTTCCGTTTAAAATCCTTAACCCTGTTACAACCTCAGCCGTTGTTCTATGCCCAACACAAAAATACAGACACTCATCACCAGCATTGTTAATTCCTCCACCCCAAGAGCTTACTCTATGTTCTGCTGAGGTAGCGGGGTTTGGGATATTTACAACAGCATCCCAAGTTTCGCCAGCAGTTGCACCTCCAAGATTTCCAAAAACTACTATTGGTATTCCAGCGGTGGTAGAATCTCTTCCAGAATCTTCAGCAGTTGCCGCCCAATTTCCCATCTGATTAGTATATCCGCTAGTTTGATAAGTAGGACCAGAACTAGTGCCAAACTGTAAACGAGGACAATTAGCTACAGATAAATCGGCAGAATTTTTTACTTGGATACAATCAATTTGATAGTTGTATCCAGAGGCGAGATTGCCCTCACCTAAGTCAATTGTAGATGAAGTTGATGCTGTAACACTCTCAACAAATTCCCATCCTCCAGTTGGAGCTGCCCATGCATTATCCCCCCTGAGAAATGTAGAACTAGATGCTGTACCTGTTGCGCTTAACTCTGCTATCCCAACAGCATCATCAGCCATTGCAGCGTTATTTACGCCATTAGTAGCTACAGCAGTGGCAGTATTTACTGTCCCAGATTTGAAGTATTGAAAACTAACTACGTTGTTGGTTCCAGAGGGAGTTGCTGAAGTAGTGCTAAGAGTTGTACCACTTACATTAAAATCAACTCCAGGTACTTGCTCTACGCCCCCAACTACCAATCGAGTTGCCGTAGTTGTTCCTGCTTCATCTAATGTAAAACTAGACCCACCCCCATTAAATCTTTTTACTGAAGGATCAAGTTGATTAAGTCCTGTTAAAAAATTGCTCATCAATATCTCCTAACTATGTGCCAGCTTGTAGAGGGAAAATCTTCCTGTATCTTCAAAATTTCCAGACGTAATACTAAATTTGACAGCAGTCACGGCCTCAGTTGCGTGCCTTTTTCCTACGCCAAAAGTTGTGGCTGCTTGTGGCGTTGCACCAGTGTGTTGATACCACATATTAAAACTAAGAAGAGTATGGTAAGTTGTTACAGAGGGATTATGTATAAACACTCTAGAACTTACACTTGTAGTCGCATCGTTCCCTACAAAATAAGGGTCGGCTCCCATTAAAATTGAGTCATCAGACGCATCATACTTACAATAACAACTAGAATAATAAGCACCTGACACAGCCCATCCGTAGTCAGAGGCTCCAGAGTCATAGGTGTGAGATGATGTGTCGTTGCTAGTCTGTATTTGAAGAACATTAACATCACTAGCAAGGTGGATTCCTTCAATTTGAACCATCCAAGTTTCCGAAGTATTATCTATTCCTGTAAATTCTACGCCAGACGTACTAGTGCCAGAAATTGTAGTAGATGAAACAAATGACAATGCTGGACTTGAAGCAGCCTCGAATGCTGGAGGAGAGCCAGCCCCAGTACTGGTTAACACTTGGCCGTCTGTTCCCGGACCAACAACACTTGGATTACCGCTGGCATCATAAGTAATAACTTGCCCATCAGTCCCACTTGCCAATTTTGCCAGAGTTATTGCATCGTCCGCTATATCTGCGGTTTGGACACTTGTGAGGGATGTCCTACCCGTTAAAAATCCGCTCATATTAAGTCTGCTTTAAGAAAGAGATTGTTGCTTCCAAACTAGATGCGTTCTGACTATTTAGCTGTAAGGCATCGCCTGTTTCCAAAACAAGTTTCCCCTGTATAGGGTTAAACGCATCATTTATTGGTATATTAATTTCATGCGCTAGTATGCTCTCAGAGCCACCGCCTGATTGCACAACCTTAACTGATATATGCGATGCTGTACTAGCGTGCATATTAGCAATCTGACACCCAATTATTGTGAGGGTTTCTCCTGATCCAGCAGTTAAGGCAGCAGCATAACTTGTCCCGACATCTGCTGAAACCATATGAAAAGTACTCGCCATTTTTTTCTCCTATCCTAAAGCAATCGCCATTGCGATTGGGTCTGTTGGCGTACTGGCTACAGGCGATTGTAACTGCCACGCATCATCTGAAGCTGAAAAAACTACTTCGACATATTGATGTTGTTCTATATCACCGCTTGCTAAAGCAACATCCCGATTCTTTTTGATTGCCTTCGCTGCCA
>VTLG01015430.1_pt1 | contig 11585 bp, 16 predicted proteins | sample 4694571 | NCBI WGS metagenome assembly VTLG01 (sample SAMN12604809, study PRJNA352737) | marine metagenome | biome: ENVO:00000447; feature: ENVO:00000209|ENVO:00000569|ENVO:01000036; material: ENVO:00002151; isolation source: viral sequences binned using virsorter ... | reverse complement strand
GTTCTCCATGCCAGGAATGATGCTGTGGAGATCGGGTAACGGACTCATCTGGTTAGCAACGCCACCGATCCGCGTGATGTAGTAGTTGTTCATCCAGTAGTGAGTGCCACTATGCTTACCGCCTTCCTGTTTGTTCTTTAGGGACCGGAAGGACACCTCCACATTGTGGACACCCTTGGCTGGCTCAGTTGGGAACTGACTCTGCTCGAGGTAGACGTAGTCTACGAACTTCTTCTCTACGTTAGTCCAGGGAAAATGGACTGTAAGATGCCACTGTGGCCCGTTGCGCCCATCGGCTGGAGCTGCCGTGATTATGTTTGCCGTGGTCTCGAAGGTCGTTGCGGTACTCATCTACTTTGTCTCCTTGTTTTGTGTTCGTAACGTGTGTAGCCTGAAATTGCAGCCGGGGCATTGCCGTGGTGACTGTGTTCGGGGTTCCCACTCATGACCGCACTTGGGACACTTCAACAATGTGATCGTCCTGGTAACAGTGAGGTCAGTCGCTCCTTCTTTTTTTGGCATATCTGTTTCCTCCAGTGTAACGGTTGCCGTGGTCGATTGTATACTAACTGTTGTCATACTGTCAACTCACGGTATTCTCGGGTCGTCCATAGGATCTGGTGGTGGCTCGTTGCCAGTGCCGTCACAGTGAGGGCAGTCAATCTCAGGTGCTACAGTGTTGTAGCTGAATGGCCCTAACCGTTGGACCTTGCCGTCAACGTCGATCACGCTGTGTACCTCGACCTTGCATTGACCGTCGCACCACCGACACTCCAGGGGCTGGTCCGGTGGGTCTATGGGTGGCTGGGGAAAGTGCATGGTCATGGTTATTCTCCTTCTTTGTCTTCGATAGTGTCTACGAGAGTCTCGGTGATGGTAGGTTCTCCAACCATAGCTTCCAATATACTTTCCATCGGCCAATTAGCCGGTGTTAGGGATTGGCTATCTTTGGTATCACTAACGGCGACAAAGCCCTCGATCTTGATGCGGTATACTTTGATACTCATAATTACTCTCCCTCGATATCGTATTTGCCGTCTTCGCCTTCCCACTCGAAGCCGTCCAGTATGAAGCGCATATCCCAGGCCGCACCGCAGCTCCTGCAAGACACTGGGAGTATGCCCATCGTTGTTGCTACTAACTCGAACCGTTGCTCCTTGACCTCGATGTCATTCTCTTTGCAGTGTGGACACGCACCCATCAGGCGCATATCCCTGGTAGGACTGCCGTACTCTCCAGCGGTGGCGTAGTCCTTGCTGGTCATAACGTGATTCTTTCTTTTCTCACGCAGTTGTCGGATCGCTTCTTTGATACTGTCCATCTATTCTCCCTGTAATGTTATGAATGCTAGTGCGCCTGATGCTGGCACGATGCCGTTACCGAGGCACTTGAGCCGATTGACGCGGTCTTTCTGGCCTTCAACTAACCTGGGTAGCCCACGTTCCTCGGCCCACCACGTTCCTTGCTCCATATGCTCAAGCCACTCTTCGTATGCTCCCTCTGGCAGAGGGTCAAGACTGTCCCATCCAAGGGGTAGGCCCATCAACCAGCAGACCCACGCTGCCGAGAGTTGGCCCGTGGGCGAACTACCGCTAGCCCGAGTCAGGCTTTGGAAGGCTCCGCTGGTACGAGTGGCGTTGTTAGCGTCATCCCCAGTGGGTGTGGGCCACAACCTCAGTCCCTCTTGGACTGCGACCTGATCCCGTAGGTTATTTGGGTTCTTACGCCCTGGCCTAGCCGTGTCATGCTCATGGTTGAGGGCTTTCTGTGACTTGGGCGCCATGCCGTCCATCGTGTTCGGCGTGTTCCACTGCACTTCTATTGCAAGCAAGTCTCGGCCTTGATCTGATTTCCCCTTACCGCTATGTTTAGAATCTTGTGCCGTAGGTGTAGTCCATCGCTGCCCAACATCGGCTAGTGCTGTGGTTACAGGCCGTCCAGTGCGCCTATCGTAGGGCTTCTTGCCTATCGTCCAAGGGTTCCCCTTGCTATCGACTAGGTCTTCGGTGTTTGCAGTGTTAGGCCAGATCTTGGTCGCACTGGGCGTTGGCAACAAGCCACCACCGCGCTCGTTTATGCGGAGCCGAAGCGTCTTGCGCGGATACAATGTCCCACCGACAGTCATACCCGATCTCGGAAAATCGACCAATGATTTCTGAGAGGTAGCTTGGTCGTCCATCTTTAGGCTTAGTTGTGAGTCCGGGGACGTTTTCCACATAGACTCTTCGGGGCTGTACTTCGCTAACGATTCGGAGTGTATCTGGGAAGAGGTTCCGATCATCGCTGGCTCCCTTTCTACTCCCTGCCGTGGAGTAGGGTTGGCAGGGCGGAGAGGCAGTGATGATATCCACTCGTCCACGCCAGGGTGTACCGTCGAACTCTCGGACATCGTCCCAGATTGGAGCGGGATCAAGGGTGGATGGCTCATCTTGGAATCGTTGTTGCAAGACTTGCTGACAGTACTTGTCCCATTCGACATAGCAGACTGTCCTGGCTTGGACTCCGGCGAGTCTAAGGGCGAGGTCGAACCCGCCCGTCCCGCTGAAGAGGCTGATGCTGGTGCTGGTAGGTAGGTCCACATTCATTAGTCCCTCAACTCTTTGACTTCGTTTAAGGTCAGGGTTACTAGGCCGTTGATCCAAAGTGCAGCTCGTAACTGTCGAGCAGTATCTGTACCGTTGCTGTTGATCGCTGGAATAGACACAGGCTCGGATGTTGCTAGGATCAGTTTCCAATTCTCATCGTTATTCACTATTAGAGTTCTCCTTTCCTAAGTTTTCCCACTGTGTTGCGATCTGCTCTGGGGTACGGCTGGTGCTGGGTGTATCGTTAGTATCTTCGGGTTCGCACCGGCACTCCCCCCACTCACGGTAGACCCATTTCGGCGTGGTCAGTACCACAGCTTCCGGTAGGATCGGAGCGCATCCGCATAAGGAACAGAGGTCTACATGCTCGGGTAATAGGCTGGCTAGTCTTCCCATCTTGGACATCGGATATTCATCTCCTTGTTTGTTAGCAGTTGTTGCTATACACATAGTAAATGGTAGCTGGAGTGTTGTCAAGTCTCTAGTTTTTGCTAGGGTCAATCCACCAACCGCCTTCAGTTCCCCCCCAGCCCTCGTTAAGGGCAGTTATCAGCACCTCTCGAGGGATCATTGCCACCAGATCCGCCACGCCGTTCTCATCGGCTTCGCCCTTGAATATGGGCATCATCGGTTCATTACGCAGATACCCGAATCCCAGGGTTATGTGTTCATCGGTCACTGGGCAGTGAAAATCTATGGATGGGTGTTCTTGTTCCATGTCTGGCCTCACTTCGTTAATAGATATTCGTTGTAACCTTCGACGATCAGATAGGCCCAAGGTTGCCTGACAGATAGTACCTTCATGGTTACTTAATCTCCTTCAAAATCTTCCGAGCTGACTTGGTCAATGGATAATAATAGGTGTGCTTCGGCACTCGTTTGATGGGTGTGACCGTGACACCCAGCTCGGCCTCTAGCCTTCGCCTATCGGCATGGCCGTAGCGGTGGTTGACGGTCCTAGCGTGGACACGCTCCCCGTTTATGATCATCGCCTGTGGCCCACCTTGGCTGGCATGGCCCGTGTATAGCCAGTTAGATGCGCGATATATACCGCCGTGATGACCAACCTCGGGGTCTGCGTAGGACACCGCTAGCCCTATCTCTGGGTGGTAACGCTTGAGCGCCCGCAATGTGGCGGCGAGGAACTGGGATAGGGTGCCACTGTATTCATCAGGCGACCATAGCCGCATCAGTTCCGTAGCTGGTAGACCGTAGCGAATATTACCTCTGGTGGGCCAGCCATACACCGCCACGGCCTCGCCATCAGTGAATGTCATCAGGACACGAGCTTTACGCACTGGCCCTAGATAGTGAGCCGTTAACATACTGTTGGCTATGTCAGCACTGATGATTCTAATCATGCGTGTGCCTTGCGCTCTCCGAATTTACGGCCTCGTCGCTCTAACACCGTACCCTCGCCGAAAAACTCTGCGATCTTGTGCAGTTCTTTGATATCCTCATTGACAAATTCGGTGGCTTCGGCCTCGTCAAAGCTCCAGTTCTTGACCAGATGATTGACCATGCCAGCCCTTATAACGTCTTCGCTAACGTCGGCTACCTTCATGGTCGTTGTACTCTTAGCTGATGTAACGCCAGCCATAGCCCTCTTGCATCCGCACTTGCCGTCTACCTTCTCCCCGTCGCACTCCGATCCAAACATTACAGGCTCGCCGTCGGTGGTCCAGCTAAAATCGCTCTTCCGCTTGCCTTGTGTTTCCTTGGTCGCTACTAGAAAAAGCATCTTCGTTACTCCTAGATCATAAATTTTCCGCAAGTCTGGGGGCTTACGATGAAGCCCAGCCAGCGAATAAGTACTCACCCTTGGATAGTTCTATTGCCAGTGACGGCCCCCATTTGTCATCGTAGACCTCAAACATTGATGCTATGGGTAGCTTCGGGTATTTGGCCTGTACTGCGTCGGTCTTCGGGTTGCCGTCATCGTCAAACCAGACCCGACTAACCGCCTTAATGGCCTCTATAACTGTGGCCCTTCGCATACCCTTCGGCCTTGTGAACTCTGAACAGCTAGGCTTACATCTGATGTTGCCGTTATAGCTACCCATTGCAGTTCCACCGCCCAAGTTCTTAAATGCTATGTCAGCGGTCTTTCCCTTGCCGACGTTCATGTACTGGGATGCTCCCATGATGCTCACTCCCTATAGATAAGTTCCGACAGTTTCGGCCTCTGCTTGGCCTCATCGGTAGGGTCAATCACCCTAGACTGTAAAGGGCTACTCTACGGTATCGATAGCACCGCATCGGGCGCATCGGTACTGGTCAGCTAGTGAGGCCACGTTACCCGATGCGTCATAGTTCAGATCATAGGCATATTCAAACTTATGGCCAGCCTTACAGGTGTTAGCCTGAAACACCGCCCTAGCGAATCCTCTGGGCGTTGCGCTTCGGATGTTCTTTGTTCGCAGGGATTTACCGCCCAGTTTCCAATGCGCCCCTGAGTAATTGAGGCCGTTCTTGTCTTGGAACTTCTCAGGCTCTACGCCTCGCTTTTCAGGCATCACAAACCCGTTGCCCGTCCAGAGGCAAGTTTTCTTTGTGTAAGCGTCACGGGCTGGGAGAATATCGGGATATCGGGATTGATCATCTTCGGGTAGGTACTGGCCGTAGTCGCAGGGATTAAACATATGGTTCGGCTTTTTCCACTCCGAACTTATAATCGACACGGGATTCTCGACCATGTAAGGCACGTTGTACTGTTCGCCAATGTCACGCACTAAGTAGACCAGTTCCATAGCTTCGGCGATATAGTTAGGGTTTGCTTCGGCCTTAGCTACGCGCCACCTGTTCCCAGATATAGATAGGTCGGTGCAAGGTGGGAACCCGAATACCATCTGTACAGAGTAGACTTCCATGATCCGCGCTATAGGTTCGGCCCATGTTGACGCGTCACCGCCTACCGTATTTATGAATAGACTCCCTGCGTTTTCGCGTGATCCGAAACACGCTAAACCCTTTGCGCTAAAGGTGATGCCGTCGGGATGTTGAGCGTCGAAGATAAAGCAATCGTATCCAGCATCGGCCCAAGGTCTTACCATTCCACCAGTGAGATCAAACAGAGAGACAATAGCTTTGGGCTTGTCGTTATTCATAGGTTTAAACTCCTTTATTTTTAGTCTGAACCGCGCCAGAGGCTGAAAGATTCAGCCCCTGAATCAATAGACTAATTAGAATGGGCAAACGTAATCATAGGTCTGGGAATCGGTCATTGGCTCCAAGCTGATCTCTAACGGCCATCCTCTAGGGTCGCGCTGTTCTCTGATAAAGTGGGTCGGTTGTAGGGTTGTATAAGGGATGGCCTCACCCGATAAAATCAACTCCTTGGCTTTGGTAAAGAGGTTTCGCTGTCGTGTCTCTTGGCGGTCAGTTAGGCCGTAATTGCAAGCGTTTTCATTTAAGCGGTGCAGGGACTTTGCGACTTTCTGAAGTTCTAAGGCGTTGCCCGTGGTCAAGTTGTATTTGGTGATAAGCATGGCGTGATTTTCAATCTTGGCCCGTAGTTGTGTCTTGTTCATTAGTTAGCCTCGCTTGTGTAAACTTCGCAACCATTGCGACTAAACCATAATTCGGTATTTGTTTGGAATTCGACGCGTTGACCATCTTCGAGGATGGTCAGGAATGATTCAGCTTGTAAATCTAGCGTCAAACGTCCAAGATATTTTCCCCTCGGTTTCGCTGTTCCGATTTCACCGCCAACAATAGCTACGACTTCGCGAGACTTCGCCTTAATTCGTTTACAGCCTTTGGCTATCGACATGGGGTTATTGGTAACGATATTCGAGAGGCTGAAATCTACACTGTGAGTAACTCCGGTATCCTTTACTAGGAAACCATTTGATTCATGTGCGTTGACGATACTCCAACAGTCTGCGCCATTGTTGGACTTCTTAGCGTTAAGGTTCCTGTATACGCCTTGCATTATTCGTAATCCTCAACAGCTTCTATTTCGCTCAGGTTTTCGTCGGTGTAATCTGTGATAGTGTCGGTATACATGGTGGATACTCCTATAATTTAGCTGATGGCGGTATCGTATAACAGCTACTATACCAATGTCAAGCAATCAATTTGGGAATTGGCGAAATTAGAACAGGCAGCCCTGGGCGTGGTCCACGCCTGAGAAATTGATGGAAAATTGGTAAAAGTAGAACAAAACCTCAGGCGTGCTATAATGTCCGATGTAGCGGATGAATAATCCGGTTACGCTCTGAATCCGTGGGAAATGATGCGGATTGATCCAAGCAATGGAACAGTACAAGCTTGGATTGCTTGATGCGTACAAGGGAACTATAAGCAATCAATGATTGTGAACGGGTAGGCGGACTAACTTTTAGGGTTAGTGGTTCAACGTATCAGTATAGGCATTAACCGATGCTGTACTTAGAGCAAAAAGAGGTCTAATAAACAGTGGGATAATTGTATCTATGAAACAAGCTATTGCTAGAAAATCTAAAAAAATAGCCAGTCACAAATTGAGCGTAAAAATTGGAACCATTAAAGAGCGGTAAACAGGAAAAATTTTCCAGATTAGTTGCCTTGGATAATTTATCAATCTCCGAAGCTTATAAACAGTCTTATAACTGTGAGAATATGAAACAGGATAGTATCTATCAGCTATCCTGTAGACTATCGAAACAGGTGAAGATTAGGTCAAGAATCGAACAGCTTAGAGAGTCTGTTACTGATAAATTGGTATCAAATTTAGCATGGACTAAAGAACGTTTCATAAAAGAAGCTGAGACCAATCTGATTCAATCCAGAGAATCTAATCAGATGAATCCAGCAAATACAGCTTTAAGCCTCATTGGGAAAGTAACACAGATTCTCGAAGACAAGCCACAGAATCAAATTAATATTGGTATCGTGGAAACTCTGGGAAAGCTTCCTGATTCTGTGCTAGCTTCCTTAGAGGCTTTATCAGGAAGCACAGAAACAATAGAAGCTATGGATACTATAGAAGCTAGTAACTATCAGATAATAGAGCCTGATCCAGAGGATAGCTAGGCTCAAAGCAGCACATTTGTTCTGTAGAACTTTTGTTCTGGTCCGAGGCTAATTAGAACGGATGTTCCAGCGCTAAGGGGTACCATCGGAACAGGCACGGGGGCGGGGTACTGGTTTAGTTATGGGTCACTCAGCCGCTCCTGCAAGCATCTGAAAACCGCTCCTGCTCCCGCTTCTGGCTTATCCGTTTCTGTTTTTAGAAAGGCTGTTTCAAAAATACGCATATAACTATTTTCAAAAGGCGGTTTTATGAGTATCCAGGTTAGAAGTGAAGGCCATGAGGAACCGTGGGTATTACAGCCTGGTCAAGAGTGCTTCTATTGTTGGAAAGAGATAACAGCGGTGGCGATATTCTGGTCGGGTAACGGGTCTGATCTCTGGCTTCATCCGGAATGTTGCCAGAGGTTTATACTGAGATTAAGTCGTGATTGCTGGGAACTTGAGAAGCAGACGGGCATCCTAGATTGGAAGATCCGTGATCCTGAGAGTTACAAGAGGCTTTATGGTTGATATTGATCTGGCTGCCTTGGGTTTGAGTGAGGAAGAGAAGGCACAGGTAGCTGTATTAGCCAGTTACGAGAGGGCGAGGCGGTCTTATGAGCGGTTCGTTCCTTATGTGAAGATATCGGAGAGTGGTGAGGGGATGGTCCCGCTGTTGGAATGGGACCATATCAAGACATTGAACCGGGTATTGACTGAGAGTAAGAGGATTGTGTTGGCGAAGAGCCGGCAGATTGGTATTACGACTGATTTGTCGGCTTTTGGTTTGTGGCACGCTATGTTCACGCCGCAGGCGTTGGTGCTTTATTTCAGTAAAGGGGAGCGGGACGCGTGGGAATTCTTAGCTAAAAGTCGGAATACTTATAAGAATTTGCCAAAAGAGCTGCAAGAACCGCTGGGTGAGGGTACTGAGTTCCCGAATAACAGGGAGCAGATGAGTTTCGCTAACGGGGGCAGGATACTCACACTTCCAAGTACCGAGTCTGCGGGTCGCGGGTTGAACCCGACGCTCGTTGTCATGGACGAGGCGGACTTCCATGAGTATTTGGATGCGGCTTATAACGCGGTGAAGCCGGGTCTTGACGATAATGACGGGTATCTGGTGCTGACCAGTACCGTGAATCCACAGAAAGCACGGAGTCTTTTTCAAGACCTGTACAAATTAGCGCCTGTGAATGGTTTCACAAAGCTTTATTTCGGGTGGAGGGCGAGGCCGGACCGGGACGACGCGTGGTATCAGAAGACAAAAGCCGAGTATGTAGACCAGGCGCTCTTCCAGAAGGAGCATTCCGAGACCGAAGCCGAGGCTTTTGCGCCGGCGGCGGGTATCGCGGCCTTCAACTTGGCCAGACTGACCGCTTTACAGGGCCAAGTGAAGCCCCCTGTCATGCAAATACCCGTGGGTGTGACCACGGCCAACATCTACCAGGACTTTATCGCACTTCCCAACCAGAGGTATATGGCCGGGACCGACCCTTCGCACGGTGTCGGCGGTAACGGTGACGACGGCGTGACCGTCATCATGCATATGAACACGGGAGCGGTGGTAGCGGACATAAAAACGAACACCGTACCGCCCGATCAGCTTGCGATAGCAAGCATGGAGCTGCTGGAACGCTACAGAAACCCTATCTGGGCCATCGAAGATAACGAATGGGGCATCTTAGCCATCAGGACGGCGCAGGCGATGCGCTACAGACACCTCTATCACCGGGACGACGGCAACAAGGTGGGCTGGCATACCGACGAAAGGTCCCGAAATGTGTTGTGGGGCGACCTTAGAGAGGCCATCGAGACCGGTCAGATCACGATCTTCAATGAAGACGGCCTCGCACAATTCTTCGAGGTGATATATAGGGAAAGAAGGGAAGGACGGGTGCGGATCGAGGCCCGTTCCGGCGGTCACGACGACTATCCGACTGCGGTTGGTATCGCGTGGCAGATGCGGATGCACGCAAGATTAGCCTCAAGGACGCTCCCGACACCAACGGTAGACGACGGGAGTACCTGGGGTAGTATAATGCATACTATATCTGGTAGGCGGTGGTGATATGCCCCAGGATATGAGACCGACGGCGGACTCTGTCGCGATAGCGAGGAAGCAGCTACAGGACTTGTGGTCTAACTGCCACGGTAAGTGGGAACAGGTAGACACCTACTACAACCGGACGTTCCAGATCTGGCCCGACGGGCTGGACAGGCCCGGTTGGTATCGTCCCATGAGGGCAAGAAGCATCATCGACCACGCCGTGGACCGGCAATTAGCCCACGAACCGACCATCCACAGGGAGCCGGTAGGCCAGGGTGAAGCCCACAAGGCCAAGGCGGACAAGGTCGAACCAGCCGTCCGCGCCATCTTGCAGCAGATCGGACTAGAAGAGATCTCCCTGCCCTGGAAACAGGCGGCTAAACACCTCATGCTCTACGGTTATGCGGTGGTGGAAGACGGCCTGGACTCCGTCGTGATGAACAAACGGAGGGACAAACCCACCAAAAGACGGGGTGAGGCCACCGAAGACTACGACATCAGGGTCAAACTGTGGGAGAACACCAGAAAATCGCTAGTTCCCTTCCGTACCAGGACACCTCATCCGGCCCGTGTCCTGATGGACCCGACCAGAAAACGGCCTAACTTAGCTATCAAGCACACTTACAGGCTGGCCGGCGACCTCTACGACCTCACTTACGCCCGTTCACAGGGTAAAACGAAGGGCCGGAACGTCGAAGTTGAGGTATTCGAGCGGGATAACCCCCAGGAGATGATCCTCACCGACGAGTACTGGTCCGAGAACTGGCACGGCATGTTCACTTACAACGGTGATCTGCTCTTCGTTGAGCCTAATACCTGGAATTTCGTACCTTTCTCCCACGCATTTGCGGGTTACGGGAGCGAACCTACCCAGATGGAGAACATAGACCCCTCTTATATGGCGGTTGGACTGCTCGATCACGCGATGGAAGACCTCCTCGCCCAGGCGCAGGAGTCCGCGGCCAGGCATAACGCCGTCATCGACGCGGCTTTCAACCCGATGGTCACGACTGGCGATGCGGCAGAACTGCAACAGCAGCTAGCACGCGGCGATATCCTCGAAGGGCAGCGCGGCGAGTACTTCAGGATGGAAATGCAGCAGCTCCCACGCTGGATGTTCGAGTCAGAACAGTGGATTGACCGCGACCTGGACATGGGAACGTATAACCGCTCGGTAGCTGGCATCCGCGAACAGGGCGTAAGCACCGTGGGCCAGCAGGCGATACTGAGTACCAGCGCCGATAGGAAGTTCGTGGCCCCGTCGGTGCAGTTACAGCACCTGGTGAGCGTATCCACCGGCCACATCTTGCAGTTAATCGACGTACTCGAGTTGGAACTGAAGGTGAACGGCCACGAAATACGGCCTGCCGACCTTGAAGGTGAGTATTCGGTCAACGTAAAGTTCGAGTTGATAGACCCGGTCCTCCAGATGCAGAACCGGGAGATGGGTCTGCGGGAGGTGCAGCAGGGTCTGAAGTCCAAACAGACCTACTGGAGCGCCGACGCACGCCTGGAAGACGCTACTGGTGAAGAGATGCGCCTGGTCAGGGACATGATCCGCGCCCAGCCAGAGGTCATCAAGATCCTCGCGGCACAGGTAGCCAAAGAGTTCGGCATCGACCAGATGCTACAAGAGATGGAAGATGAGGCCGCAGCCGCAGCAGCAGGGGCCGGCCAGGGAAGCCCGATGGGTGGAATGGGCGGTGCCGGTGGCGGCGATCCCCTGGCCGGCCTTATGGCCCCGCAGAACGGAAACCAGGCTGGCGGCGGGGTGCAGGAACTCAATAACGCACTGACACCAAACGTGTTCAACCCTGACCGCAGGGGAACACAACTAGCGGGGTGATATGCCAGAAAGAAGCGACCTTACCGATACGGTGAAGCTCGTAGCCGGGGAACTTAGTGAGATGAGCAAGAATACCAAGCCCGGTATCCCGCTCATGCAGGAGAGCCTG